>ERZ1106915.247-NODE-247-length-87149-cov-14.240453_pt1 | contig 87149 bp, 73 predicted proteins | sample MGYA00403653_ERZ1106915 | MGnify/ENA primary metagenome ERZ1106915 (study PRJEB35170, sample SAMEA104062404) | human gut metagenome | biome: human gut; feature: human-associated habitat; material: faeces | place: Denmark | collected 2012-06-06 ...
ACAGTAACTATGTGGCTTTCAGCCACGTTCACGGCGTTGCCGTGAATAATTCAGGTTAAATATCTTGATTTTTTATTTTTTTGTAAAAATACAGAAAAATTTAGGAAAGAAAGAAGAAAAAAATCATAGAAAAGAAAAAGAAGCGGAAAATGCGTCCAGCACACATCTTCCACTTCTTCCAAGCTAGAGGGTTTGTTGTCGGCTTTTTTCATCGCCTTCATCATGTTCTTATTATATGCATTTTTTCTCGATAAGTAAAATACAGGATTCCAATAGACCTATCAGTTTTTCTAAGAGTAGTGAGTCGTATCTAGTAGTATCTAGTCGTATCCGTAAATGAGAATCTCCGAGTACCTCTGACGAAATATTTATGTTATACTAAAATATATTTTTTGTTAAAAGGAGTCGATCGCTTGGATACCAAACAGATTGAATACATTTTGAAGATTGCAGAAGAAAACAACATCACTCGCGCAGCTGAAAAGCTCTTCATCTCCCAGTCCGCCTTAAATCAACAGCTCTTAAAACTTGAGCAGGAACTCGGGACTCCGCTTTTTCACCGCTCCCGCACCAACTGGGGACTGACTGAAGCCGGCAAGATCTATGTCGAGGGCGCAAAAGCGATGCTGAGCATCAAGAAGGAGACTTACAACCGAATCTATGATGTCTCAAACATCCAGAAAGGAAAGCTCACGATCGGTCTGACACCGGGACGCGGACTTCGGATGTTCACAAGCATCTACCCGGAACTTCACAAGAACTGTCCCCACCTTCAGGTTGTTCCGATTGAGATGCGCGTCTACCTCCAACAGCAGGCCGTCGCCCGCGGAGAGATCGATCTCGGCTTCATCACGCTTCCGCTCAGCGAGCGGACGAGCGACAACCACATCCTTCTCGGCACCGAGGAGATGAGCGTCATCATTCCGTCCGGTCATCCGCTCGCCGTCCGTGCCTCCGCCCCCGGCAAACCACTCTCGATCCTCGACTTAAAAGAGCTCCAGTATGAGCCTTTCGTCCTGATGGACAAGAACTCCACACTCAGAGCTGTCTGCGATCAGATTTTTGCAAAGGCGGGATTTACCCCAAATGTCCTCTTCGAGACGAACAATACCGCAAGCATCGTGCCGATGGTCGAATCGACACTCTGTTGCGGTATCATCCCTCATTATTATGTTCGCAATCCCTCGGCGCGCCTCGCCTGCTTCGCCCTCGAAGACCACCCAACCTGGGATATGACGATCCTTCACAAGAAGGGAAGCTATTTAAGCTCCGGCGCAAAGGAATTCGTTCGCCTTGCAAAAGAATACTGGTCAAAAGAGGAGTCCTGGTAAGTCAGGTCTAAATCTTATATCTTATCGTTTCAGGTAACGGTCAAAGAACTCAATCTGCAGTTTCTTGACTGAATCCTGGAAGAACTCTCTTGAACCGTGTCCGGCACCCGGGAAGGTATAGAATTCTACTCGATCCTCCATTCCCGCAGACACGATCTTCTGATAGAGCACCTCACTGCTCTTCTCGATCGGGACGAGCGGGTCATTGTCACCGTGCAGAATCTGGAGCGGACACATCTTCGGATTTACCATGTTGACCGGGCTTGCAAGCTCCGCTCTCTCCTTCATCGTAGCCGGATCTCCGCCGATCAGCGCACCGCCGTGGGTGTCCTCAAGACGATGCCAGCGGAAATTCGGATCGGAGAAGCGGGCTTCCTCGCCCTCCATCAGCGCACGCACATCGACCGGTCCAAACATGTCACAACTTGCCTGAATCTCGGAGGAGTAGCCAGCCCACTCTTCACCGTCAAATCCGTCCTGATTCATCGCCATCATCGCAGAGAGGTGACCGCCCGCGGATCTTCCAAACACGCCGACCCGCTCCGGATCAATCTCGTACTTCTGTGCATTTGCACGCAGGAAACGAACTGCGGTCTTCACATCGAGTAACTGGTCCGGATAATGTCCCTGTGCACTGCTCCGATAGTAGATCGATGCCACAACGTAGCCCGCATTTGCAAACTCTGCCATCTCGCCGAGCATCAGGTTCTTGTCAGCCCCTCTCCAGCCACCGCCCGGAATCCACACGAGTGCCGGCTTCGGGCTGTGATCCTCCTTCGGATCATCTTCGCCGACTGCCAGACGCATCTCGCTGTTTCCATTCTGAAGCAGAATCGACATCTTCAATTCCAGAGGATTTCCCTCGAGATCTTTTACATTTGAATATACGACATTGTCAATCAATGTCAGAGTTTTCTTTTTTGTACCTGGATCAAATACTTTTCTCATTGTATGAGCTCTCCTTTTTTTCTTTTTCAAGCTGACATAGACAAAGCATTTTGCCATCCTGCCAATAAAGCCCTGCCTCAGCAAATGAATGATGAAGCAGGACTCGATTTTTTAACCTCATCCGTAAATCAGTTTTAGCCGTAAATCGGGAAGAAGATATTAATTCCGATAATCAACGCAATCAGCGTGAGCACAAGAAGCGGAAGCGTGAACTTCATCGTCTTGATCGGGTTCTGATTGCCGATACCAAATGCCATCATCGTTCCGGAACAACCGGTCGGCATTACAAATGCGAGCCATGCAGATACGCAACAGCAAAGAACAACTGCCTTCACATTCATTCCACCTGCCAGTGCGGTCGAAGCTGCGATCGGGCTCATCAGAGCCATCGTTCCCATGTTGGACATGAAGTTTGTCATCAGCGCGCAGGCAACACAGAAGACGATGCTGACAAAGAGTCCGCTCGGATGACCACCAAGGATATTCAATACGGTCTGACCGATCAGTTCGCCGACACCGGTCTTGGAAAGGGCGGTGGAGACAACGCTCATTCCGGCTACCATCCATACCATATCGCAAGTCAGAGTCTTCATAACCTCCGGAATCGGAAGTACTTTAAACACGATCAGAATCAGAAGACCGGCAGACGGAATTACATTCGTAATGTCGCTTCCGAGCTGTTCGGTAAATGCAAATCCCAACATGATTGCGATAAATACTGCAAAGATCATGAACTCATTTTTCTTGGAGATCGGCTCTGCATCCTTGACATCCTTAACCTGAGACTTGTCGATTGAGCCATTCGGGATCAGTTTATAGAATAACACACAATAGATCGTTCCTACAATCAGAGGAAGAATTCCTGCCTTGCAGAAATCGGTAATTCCAAGATAATCCTCCGGTCCTACCAGTCCCTGATAATAGGAAGTGATGGTGCCCGGCATCGTTGCTCCCATACCGATCGGGAACTTGGATGTTGCCAGACAGTTGATCGTTGCTACAAGAAACAGCAGTCTCGACGGAGAGTACTCGCTGTCATCGTCAAAAGTCTGAATAAAGAGAAGCATAACGGAAATGCAGGCAACCTGTCCCATCAGCTGAGACAGAACAATCGTCATTCCACACATACCAAGGATCAGAAGCAGACCGCTCTTTCCCTGAAGTTTTCCCATCACCCCTCTTAACCTGTGAATCAAACTCGTCTTTCCGAGTGCGCTTGCAACTACAATCATCGGTGCGATCATCAGTGTCGTACTGCTCGACAGACCGGAAAACGCAGTTTTCAGATCCAGAACGCCTGTGAATACAAAGAGAACACAGCAGATCATTGCGGTCACACCATACGGCAGAACATGCGTCAACAGCATGACTACCATAAATACCAGAATACACAAAGCCATTATCATCTGTACATTCATCTCAAACTATCTCCCATTACATTTTTGCATACAAAAAGAATCCAGTTCGCCCTCTGCTCATGATATTCGGCCGTGCAGAATGTTCACAAAACCTTTTTCTTCCCACTTGTTATTTTAGTATTTTATCATTGTCTTTGTAAATACACAATCCAACTACCGCTATATATATTATTACAAAAAGCTATACTTTTCCTTGACTTTTCGCCCCACATCCACTATTCTGTCCTTATCCAACTCACTTCTCGCTTTTCTTGCACAAGTCGTTTTTCGCCCTGTGCAAAACCAGAAGTCATAGAAAGGAATTCCATATGAATATTAAAACCCTGTCCTACCTTGTCGCAATCGCCGAGACCGGTACTCTGTCCGGAGCCGGAAAAAAACTCGGGATCTCCCAGCCGACGTTAAGCGCCTTTCTCTCCAACTTAGAGTGTGAACTCGGAATCGACCTCTTTGTCCGAAACAAGAAACAGATGATCCCGACGCCTGCCGGACGCATCTACCTCGATGCCTCAAGAAAGATTCTCGCTGTGCAGGAACAGACCCTTCAGTCCATTCATCAGCTCAGCGTCAAGCCGACTGAGACGATCCGCATCGGTGTGACTCCCCTGCGCGGTTCCGCGATGGCAGCGCAGATTTTCTCGAAATTTTCTCAGCGTTTTCCCACCGTTCGTCTGGAAATGCGCGAGGGCTATATGCGCGACTTAAAAGAAATGGTAAGAAACGGCAGTGTCTCCTGCTCTCTCGGAACGTGTTTTGACACGGAATCCACCGAGTTTGACTATGTGACGCTTTTTCGCGAAGAGATCGTCCTCGGTGTCCCGTCGTTCCACCCGCTTGCCGGGCGTGCAAGCGAACGAAATGCCGGGCAACGCTTTGCCTCTGTCTCGATCAACGAGTTTTCTGATTCTCCATTCATCATCATGTCCCCGGGAAGCTCGGTTCGCGCCGTCTCCGACTATATTTTCAGCCAGGCTGGTTTCCATCCCACCGTTGTCTTTGAGAGTGGAAATAACATCGTCATCCGAAATATGATCTATGGCGGAGCCGGTGTCGGTTTTCTTCCTATTTCATTTGCAATCGAGCACTCCTCCGATATTGTTTACCTCTCGCTCTCCCCACGGATTTCCCTGGATCTTTGCGTCATTCTTCGGAAAAATCATGTCCTGTCAGCGAGTGAACGCTACTTCATCTATCTGATGATATGTCATGATCTCTCAAATCCGATTTACACTCCGGATTTCAACGCAATCGCGCGCTCGATCTGGGAAGAGTTTGCCCCCAATTCCCCACTTGAGCGTTCCCAACCAAGCCCACTTCTCACAGGACTCTAAGAGAACACCCAAAGGAACTTCGAGAGCACATTTTCAGAAAAGGAGATACTATGAACACCCAAACTCTTGAATACATCATCGCGATTGCGGAAGAAAAATCGATCTCCCGCGCCGCCGACCGCCTTCTCGTCTCACAGCCCGCGATCAGCCGACAGCTCAAGCGCGTCGAGGAGCGCCTCGGCACAAAGCTCTTTCTGCGCGAGCGGGGCGAGATGATTCTCACCGATGCCGGCAAAATCTATGTGAACGGGGCGCGATCCGTCCAAAGTATTTACGAGCACGCACTTGAGGAGATCCGAAAACTCGAACAATCCGGAAAACGACAGATCACTTTCATCTATAATAATGCGCTTCTGCCGGATTTCTCCGTCGACATCCTGTCTGAGTTTCGCAAGCTCCATCCGAATACAAGAATCAGCACAATCGATGGCAATGCCTCGATCGCAAAGGATTACCTCTCAAATGGAATGGCAGATCTCGCCGTCATCGCGACGAGGGAGGCAAGCCACACGATGCTCGAGTTCATGCCTCTCAGAGATGAAGAACTCATGCTTGCCCTGCCCGCCTCTCACCCCGCAGTCTCCTCATTTGAGAAACATGGGGTTGATCTCTCCCTGCTTCGAGATGAGCCCTTTATCTTAAACCAGCAGAACAGCTATTTCCGAAGTCTTGAGAGAGAGATCCTCTCCCACTGTTCGTTCACCCCGGATGTCCTCTGTGAGATCCGCGACTTGAATGCATCGAGCAACATGGTCGCAAACGGTAAAGGCATCGCCTTCCTTCCGCGCTCGGTCTACGATCACGCGGAAGGATGCCACCTGTTCTCTCTGCCAGAGCCGATGATCTTTCATGTCGTCATTGCCTACTCAAAAGGAATCATCCTGACCGGTCCAATCCGCGATCTGATTATGCTTTTGCTCAAAAATGCCCCGCAGTAAACAAATAACACCGATGCCTGATTTATCCCCAACACCCCACATATTTTGACACAAAAAACCTCCTCTGTGGCTGACCCAAAACCACAGGGGAGGTTTCTTCTTAATTTTTATTTCTTATTTATCTCTGATTTTATTTCCAGATTGCGCTCAGAATCAACAGTTCTACAATGCCGACACCGACCATGATCAGGGAAACTGCTGTCTTACACTTTACCTGGTCTTTCAGCTCCGTCAGACCGAACATTCCATTGAATACCCAGAATCCACTGTCGTTGAAGTAACTGAAGGCGATTGCGCCGATACAGCTTGCCTGTGCCATCAGAACCGGATTCAGTCCAAGCTGGCTGATAAGCGGAGCTGTCAGGGAAGCTGCGGTTGTGATCGATACGGTTGCAGATCCGAGTGCCAGACGCATCAGAGCACCGATGATAACCGGGATCAGGATTGCCGGGATCGGAAGAGCCATAACGGTTGCACCGAGTGCATCACCGATACCGCTGACTTTTACGATGTTACCAAGAGAACCACCGGCACCGGTGATCAGCATGATCATACCGGTATCCTTAATACTCTCGTTCATGATGCCGATGACTTTCTTCTGGTCCATATGTTTTCCAAGACCGTAAACTGCCATCGTCGTACCAATTCCAAGTGCCACGATCGGGGAACCGAGCAGGCTGATGATCTCATAGACAGCACCACTGTCGAGAGAGGTCAGACCGGCAACAGTCTTGCAGAGAATCAGAACGATCGGAACCAGAATCGGGGAGATGGAATCCCACAGACCCGGAAGCTCTTTTGCGTTCATGATCTCATCAAGCTGATCCATAGACTTGATGTATTCTTTCTTGAACTCCTTGCGATCAAATGTGCCATCGGTGTTCGGAACCTGATAAATTTTCGTTCCAATCCACTTGGAATACAGCATTGCTGCAATAAAAATCGGAATGGACAGCAGGCTTCCTGCGATGATCATCTGACCGACATCAACGCCCATCATTCCTGCAGCAGTCAGAGGACCCGGAGTCGGCGGAACAAGTACATGAGTACATTGAAGACCACATGCCATTGCAAGTGCCAGACCGATGACGGATTTTCCGCTGACGCGGGAAAGTGCTTTACACAGAGGTGCAAAGATAACAACTGCGGAATCTGCAAATACCGGAATCGAAACCAGCCATCCGGTGATACCAAGTGCCCACTCTTCTTTTCCTTTTCCGATTGCCTTGATAAAGGTGTAAGCGAGACGCTCGGCAGCTCCGGTTTTCTCCAGAATTCCACCCATCATAACGCCAAGTCCAATAATGATACCTGTACTCTTTAATGTGTTACCAAATCCGTCCTGAATCGCTGTGATCGCATCAGACGGAGTCATTCCTCCCACGAGACCGCAAATCAGTGCAGCCAGAAGAAGTGCAATGAACGTATGTGTTTTCGTCTTCATGACCAGAATGATCATAATTGCAATTCCAAGAACTAATCCCAGAAGCATCTGCGTTTCCTGTGACATACCCAACTCCTCTTTCCTTGCTTTCTTTGCTAATTTTCTTTTGTGTCGTATCTTTTTTTGTGTCTTTTTTGTTTGATTTGTTGTCTGAACATCGCACCGGTTACGATCGTTTCATTCACGATTGTCATTTCGTTGACGATGTCATTATAGCGAGTTTTTCTCTCTAAGTAAAACGCGTACTTCTGATAGATCTATAAGTTTTTTGAATAGTATTTTGACGGTTTTTGATACACTTTTGTCATTATATACAAAAAAGACCCGGTAAATCCGAAGATTTACGAGTTTTTTTGTGCGTTTTCCCACACCTCTTTTCTTAATCTTAATATAGCCTTTATGTTATGAGTCCTGGTTTTCCACGCTTCTATTTCTCATTTTCCAAGATTTTTTCAGGCTTTCGACTATTTTCTCTCAATCCTTTTTCTCAGTCTTTTTTGTCAACGCTTCTCGTGAGAATCACATCACTCTCAAGACCGAGCACATTCGCGATCACAACCTCACCTTCTATAACCGGAGCATTCAGATGAACCTTTCGGATCTCTGCCATCACATCAAAAATCCGGTCTTTCGGAATCGGCTTCGTCAGCCGGACACTTGCGAGTGGAAGCTCTCCGCCTGTCACAAGCACCGAGGTTGCAATATTTCTCATCGGAGCGATAAGCTCCTGCGTCACATATGCTTTTCCTTTCGGACACTTATTTCCACAGATGCTCAAAATCTCCATTTTCCCCTGATTTTCTTCGAGTTCTGCCGTGATGTCACAGCCCTGCGGACACATAATACAGGTAAATGTTCTCAGCATACCACTCTCACCTCCAGATCATCCTGCTCGTTCAACTGCTCTGCCTTCAGTTTCATCTGAATCATCTCTGCCGGAAGCGCCTTCGGGAATTTCTGCTTCTTCACGACCTTATCGCCCTGACAGATCTCCACGGTACAGCCTTTCAGCGGTTTTCTCACCCGGAAGGAAACCGTCACATCACTCGTTCCACTGATTCTCGCCGGTACGAGCTGACCGACAAGCGCATCGCCTTTCACGGCGAGCTTACACTCTGGAAGATTTCCCTCTCTGACATAACGCACTGCACAGTCTGCAAGCGCCTCCGCCTCCATCGACACAAAATCGACGAGATCATGAACGTGAAGCACATTTCCTGCGGAAAATATTCCCGGCACCGTCGTCTGGTAGCTCTCATCTACCGATGCGCCCTTTGTTCCCGGATCTTCTTTGGCTCCCGCTCCCCAGGTCAGCTCATTCTCCGGAATCAGTCCAACGGAAAGAATCAGCGTGTCACACGGATATTCTTTTTCGGTTCCCGGAATCGGCTGTAAATGCTCGTCCATCTCGGAGATCACAACCGACTCGAGTCGGTCTTTTCCGCGGATATCAGTCACTGAATGGCTCAAATACAGCGGAATGTGGTAGTCATTTAAGCACTGTTCAATATTTCTCGGAAGTCCGCTCGCATACGGCTGAAGCTCAAAAACTCCGATGACATGTGCGCCCTCGAGCGTCATTCTGCGCGCCATGATCATTCCGATGTCTCCGGAACCGAGGATCACAACCTCTTTTCCGACCATCTCATTCCTGAGGTTGATATACGCCTGGGCGACACCTGCGGTGTAAATGCCTGCGGGGCGGGTTCCCGGAATGCTGATCGCTCCTCTCGTTCTCTCCCTGCATCCCATTGCGAGCACAACGGCTTTCGCCTGAATCTCGGCAAAACCCTCTTTTGCGGAAGATGCATAGACTTTCTTGTCCTTTGTCACCTCGAGCACAGTCGTGTCGGTCATGCACGGAATTCCGAGTTCTTCTGCCTGATGCACAAACCGGGAGGCATATTCCGGTCCGCTGAGCGTCTCCCCGAAACGGGTCAGTCCAAAGCCGTCATGGATACACTGTCTCAAAATTCCGCCCGGCTTTTTCTCGCGCTCCAAAATCAAAATGTCGGTTACTCCTTTTTTGTAAAGTTCAATGGCACTTGCAAGTCCGGCAGGACCACCGCCGATGATCACTACATCCACATTTCTCATTTCGCGTCCCTCACTCTCCCTGTAAACATGTAGGAATCTTTCTTTGAATATCGCACATCTTCCGGTTTCTCTCCAAGTTCTTCCTCGATCATATCGGTGATTCTCGTCTCACAGTAACCACCCTGACAGCGTCCCATCGTCGCGCGCGTCCGGTTCTTGATTCCGGTCACAGTATGAACGCCGAGAGGATTGTGAATCGCGGAAAGGATCTCTGCCTTCGTCACAGTCTCACACCGGCAAACGATCTCGCCATAAAGAGGATTTTTCTCGACTGCCTCTCTCTGCTCCTCGCGCGTCATATCGTAGAAACGCTTCGGCGCCGGGCGAACCGGGTTAAACGTCTCATTTTTCTGCGGATTTTCTTTTGCGACAAGTCGTGCGACTGCGCGCCGTGCAAGCGGAAGCGCACAGGTGATTCCCGGCGACTCGATGCCGACGAGGTTGACTGTGTGTGGATGCGCCTCATCCGACTCGAGCAGAAAATCGAGGATCTCGCCAGTCTCCGGATTATACCGCTTCCAGCGGATTCCTGCAAAGTTGCGAATAAAATACTCTCGCTTCATCTGCTTGAACATCCGGCTTCCATCTGTAAACAGACCGTCGAGATGTGGTTTTGTGACCTTGTAATCCTCACGATCCTCAGTTACATAGGAATCCGGACCAACAAGCACATTTCCATCAACCGTAGGGGTCGCATGGGTGGAAAATCCGCCCTTGTCGTTCGGAGCCGGATAAACCGGAATCGAGAGATACTTTCCAGCTTTCTTGTCAAGCACATAGTACTCGCCCTTGAAGCCCTTCGTCGGATAATTCGGATAGCCGAGCATCTCGGAAATCTCCGGCGCATACATACCCGCACAGTTGATCACCCATCTCGTCGCATACTCGTTCTCCTCGGTGTGAATCCGGTAATCGCCATCTTCCGAGTCTGGACGGTCAATCTTTACGACTTTTTCTCCAAAATGGAACTTCACACCGTTCATGCACGCATTCTCGGCAAGTGCAATCGTGTACGCCATCGGATCGAGAATTCCGGAGGATGGCACATACATTGCGAACTCTCCACCGGCATTCGGATCGATCTTCTCGATCTCTTCCTTGTCGATCATCCTCATGCCCTCGACACCATTCTTCTCCCCGATCACCTTGTACTTTAAGATATTCTCGCGGTCGTGCTCGGTAAACCCGACAACGAGCTTTCCGGTACGCTTAAATGGAACACCAAGCTCCTTTGCGACCTGATCGAACTCCTTGTTTCCCTCAACGGCACACTCTGCTTTTAAGGAACCTGGCTTGTAGGTAAATCCGGCGTGAAGCATACCAGTGTTTCTACTGCTGTTTCCGCATGCCACATCGAGTTCTTTCTCAAGCACACAGCTGTTTAAACGGTATCTCGCAAGCTCTCTTGCGACCGCAGAACCGACAACCCCCGCGCCGATCACGATGACATCAAATCGTTCCATTCTCTCTCACTTCTCCTGTACTTCTTTTTTTCGCGTTACTGTTCACACGTTGCGCAAACAGCAACGGATTTTACCGATGCTTCGCATTCCAGATCGGCAAATTCTACTACCACCGCCACTGTATCATACGGTATTTTCAGTTCAGAAAATGCCTACCCATATACAATAACTTTTTCGCCATTTTTTTGATAATTTTTCTCTTGAATTCTTCTGTGTTTTATTATATATATGGAGTATATGTTAGTCAAATTGATGTTTCTTACTTATATGTTAGTTTTTCTAATGTTTATAAGTGAAAAATTCGTTTGCGATCGGCAGATAATCACGATCAAATCATTATCATGAAAGCAGGTATCATACTATGGATTTAAAGCAAATTGAATACATCATTGCAATCAGCGAGGAACACAGCATCACACGCGCAGGCGAAAAGCTCTTCATCACCCAGTCAGCGCTCAACCAGCAGCTTCAAAAACTGGAAAAAGAGCTCGGCACTCCTCTTTTCATCCGCACCCGCTCCGACTGGCAGCTCACACCGGCGGGGCAGATCTATGTCGATTCCGCAAAAGAGATTCTGAATATCCGAAAGGACGCATACAGCCGGATTCACGACCTCGCTGAACAGTCGCATCGGCAGTTCACAATCGGTCTGATCCCGGAACGCGGGGTCGATATGTTCACCGCAATTTATCCTGCTTTTCACCGCGAACTCCCGAATGTCATCCTCGAGCCGATCGAACAGAACGTCCGCACGATGCAGAAACAGATCTCAAAAGGAAACATCGATCTCGGTCTGATCACACTCATGCCGGACCAGAAAGATGACAACACTTACCTGCATATGGCAGACGAGGAAATCTTTCTCGCTGTTCCCACCTCCCATCGCTTTGCAAAGCTCGGAAGTCCAGACCGAAAGACGGCTCCGGAGATTTCTCTGACACAGTTTCAGGAAGATCCCTTTATTCTGATTGCCCAGACTTCCACGATGTACCCGCTTGTGGAGCGACTGTTTGCGGAATCCGGATTTGTACCGAAAGTGTTGTTTTCGACCAGCAGTAATGTCAGCAAGTATCGGATGGTAAATGCCGGGGTCGGATGCGCACTTCTTCCTGCAACCTTCGCCGTCCCGCTTGAAAATGTCGTCTACTTCCGCCTGACCCAGCACCCGCACTGGGAAGTCACGATCTGCTGTCGCAAGGATGCTTATTTAAGTTATGCGGAGAAGAGATTTTTAGAGCTGTGTCAGGAGTATTGGGTGGAGAAGTTGGATTAAAAATATCAAAATACAACAAAATACGCCCCGCCAGGGAACAGGCGGGGCTGATGCATCTTCGATGTACAATTTCCTGTATGCTTTTACGTTTCGTTCAACTCAACACTCGCAGAGCATACATATAACATTCAAATAACGCAGGTTTTTAAATAAACATATTGATAATCAATAGCTCGACGACTCCGACTCCTGCCATGACCATCGAGACGGCAGTCTTACATTTCAACTGATCTTTCATATCTGTCAGTCCAAACATTCCATTGAATACCCAGAATCCACTATCATTGAAATATCCAAAGGCGATTGCGCCGATACAGCATGCCTGTGCAAGCAGAACCGGGGATACGTTGAGCATCGGAAGAAGCGGAGCTGTCAGGGAAGCAGCGGTCGTGATTGCAACGGTTGCAGATCCGAGAGCGATTCTCATCAGTGCTGCGATGATAACCGGAATCAGGATTGCCGGGATCGGCCAGCTGACTACCATGGAACCGAGGACATCACCGACACCGCTGACTTTTACAACATTTCCCAGAGAACCACCGGCACCGGTGATCAGCATGATGATACCGGTATCCTTGATGCTGTCGTTCATGATGCTGATGATCTGCTTCTGATCCAGTTTTGCGCCAAGACCATAAACAGCAAGCGTCGTACCGATTGCAAGAGCCACGATCGGAGCACCAAACAGATTTACCACATTGTAAAGCAGTCCACTCTCGATGGAAGTCAGGCTTAAACCAGTCTTGCAGAAGATCAGGATAAGCGGAACAACGATCGGAGAGAGGGAGTTCCAAAGACCCGGAAGCTCTTTTGCGTTCATAATCTGGTCGAGCTGATCCATCGTCTTGATGTACTCTTTCTTGAATTCTTTGCGGTCATAGGTACCATCTGTACGCGGAATCTGATGAATTACCACGCCTGATGGCGTAGGAAACGAAGACTTCAGACGTGGTAATTCATGTGGAGTATGGTCAGAGAATCTGTTTTCTCAAGAAAGTAGCCTACAACATCATTAATGATCTCGCTGAAAATAAGGCCGGCACGCTCTCGATCGGGCTGACTCCGGAACGTGGAATCAATATGCTGATGAGTATTTATCCGGAATTTCACAAACAGTTTCCGAACATCAAAATTGAACCTACCGAGATTGGTGTCCACAAGCAACAGAACATGGTCAATAAGGGCGATCTCGACATTGGCTTCGTAACCGTGACTCCAAAGGACAAAAACAACGACGATTACGACCACATTCTCTACGAGGACATTTTTCTCGCCGTTCCCCGCTCCCATCCGCTCGCCAAGAACGCCTCTGCGCCCGGAGAACCGTTCACCACGATCGATTTGAAAGCATTTCGGGATGAGTATTTTGTGCTGATGTTCAAGAGTTCGACGATGAGGACACTGATTGATCCGCTGTTTGAGGAAGCCGGATTTCAGCCGAAGATTCTGTTTGAGACAGCAAGCAATGTTATTTCAAAGAAAAAAGCCTGGAGATGCGGACTCAGAGTTTCTGAGTCCGTCCCCAGACTTTTATCAAATAAAAGAATCATTTATTCCGGAATCCTGTCAGTCAGGTTGCCCTCTTCATCAAACACAAGCTCCTGTGGCTCGTCGAGAGCCTCCACACCCGGATATCTGCCTGCCTTGACATCCTCATAGTAGGACTCGGACAGCATGATCTCTCCGATATGCAGGCTGTTTGCGATTCGCACCATTCTCACATGATCCTTGTCGATCTTGTTGCAGGTCTTGATACAGATCTGGATTGCCTCTTTGTCGTTTGCAACGACACATGGAATCCGCGCGGACGCGAGAACCGTGCTCGTGATACAGTTCGGATACATTTTTTCAATATCCATCTCATCAAAGATCTTCTTCGTGATTGCGGAGGCAAGACCACAGCCGAGCGCATTTCCGTGCGAAGCCTCACTCAAATTCAGAAAACACGTTCTCTGCACCTTGATTCCGCCGGTTGCATACGGGGTTGAGAATGTTCCGGTGATATTCGGGTCAACACCGGTTCCACTGTAATTCTTTCCGACCTCATCGACAACGAGGACATCGGTCTCCCCGACAATAAGTTTCGGCATATTCGTGAATGCATATTTCAAAAGTTCCGGCTCTCTTGTCATGATATCCTTTGCAAGAATCGCCTCGATTTTACAGGTCTCATCGTAGGCATTCTCGATACACGGGATGGCGAGAAGAATCTTCGCTTTCTCGAGAACAACCTTTGCCATCGTCGGAATGTTCTGGGCAATCACATCCATACCATCACTGTGCACGAGGGAAGCTCCCGCCTGCTTTCCAAGACCGACCGTCATCATCTTACACGGACCGCTCTCGTAGCGACCGCGGAATGCATTATGCGGTTTCAGACGACAGGACACGATAATTCCGTCTGCCTCGTAGGCATTCTTGTCCAGATAAACCGTTCTTCCACGCTCCGACACGCCAAGCTCCACGACCTCCATCGAAGACTTGATCGGACATCCCATCGTCTCCGGTGTGATGTTGTAGCTTGCGAGAATCTCAAGCTGTCCCTCCGCAGTCGCTCCACCATGGCTTCCCATCGCCGGAACAATAAATGGCTTTGCCCCTCTCGATTTCACAAAATCCACGATTGATTTCGTGATAATATCCACGTTTCGGATTCCACGGCTTCCCGCTGTGATTGCGATCTCCATTCCCGGCTGAATCAGGGATGCAAACTGCTCCTGTCCGAGTTCACGGTTCACAACTGCCGGAATCTCCTCAGCCGTGATGACCTCACGCGGAAATGTCTGCTTTGCATGAAACATCTTCGGAATCTTTGTGTCTTTCAAAAGTTTTGAAACCGTGCCTCCAACTGTTACTTTCATTTTGTCCTCCTTCTCCCGCACTCCTCCATATATCTTCGATCAACGATGCTTTTTCATCATCCGTGATCCATGTATACAGATCTCCTATGTACTCTGTTCTACGCAAGTTTCTTTCTGCCATTATTATAAAAAATCCTCATAATAAAGTAAATTTAATAATTCTTTGAGGTGTGTTAATAAAACTAAGATTACGACAAACCATAACAAAACGAAGGATTGAAGGATGTGGCATCAACTTGATCTTAGCCAAAAGGGGCAATTTGTTCTCGAAAAAGCGTATCGACGCACATTTTTGAGAGAATTTTTTACCCTTATACAATATCCAGATAAACTTTTCTCGTCGGTGCCGGGAACTCCTTATCGATCATTGCCAGCTCCTCTGCACTGAGCACAATCTGATCTGCACCTGCATTCTCAAGCGTGTGCTCTGCATGACCACTTCTCGGAATTGCGATCACATCTCCCCCACGAATGACAAAAGCGAGAAGCACCTGGGAAACCGTTGCTCCATGTGCCTGTGCAATCTTATTTAAAACGGCACTGCCATAGAGACCACGGCGCAGATCTCCGCCCTGAGCAAGCGGACAGTATGCCATAACCGGAACATGATGCTCTCTCATCCACGGCAGAAGATCATACTCGATTCCACGGGATGCCACATGGTAGAGCACCTGGTTGACCGCACAGTTCTTTCCGCCCGGAACGCTCCAAAGCTCCTCCATGTCAGCCGTATCAAAGTTGGAAACACCCCATCTGCGGATCTTTCCTTCCTTCTTGAGCTGTTCCATGCATGCAACCGTCTCCTCAAGCGGAATCGCACCGCGCCAGTGAAGCAGGTAGAGATCAAGATAATCAACCCCCATTCGCTTCATGCTCGCCATACAGCTCTTAAAAATGTTGCGTCGTCCTGCATTGTGCGGATACACTTTAGAAACGAGAAAAAGCTCTTCCCGCTTGAGTTCCGGAAGCGTCTTTCCAATCAGCTCCTCCGCCTTTCCATTTCCGTACATCTCTGCGGTGTCAATCAGCGTCATTCCGGCTCCAACACCAGCGCGAAGTGCTTCCTCCTCCTGCTTTAAGCGAGTCGGATGCTCTCCGAGAAACCAGGTTCCCTGTCCGATTGCCGGTACCTTTGCACCATCCGGCAGTGTTACCATATTTTTCATTTCTTACACCTCATTCTTTAATTCTATTTTTTTTACCGTCACTTGTTCAAATCAACGCTTACAGCGACTTAGCGCAAATTCAGCCCCGCGACAGCCCCGGATTTTCGGATAAACCGAAGCCCGAACCTGATCACAAGGCTGATTTCGCACACCCGTCTATGTTTTGTCCATTCCGGGATTTATTTCATTTATATAAAAATTACTTAAAATTACATTTCAACTTCAACTCTCACAGATCGACCCAAGATCCATGATGGATTAGCTTTGAACGCCTTCACAAAACCAAAATTTTCAATCATCGATATCGATACTCAAGATTTACCATCTACCTACATCGCCATGCACCAGAGCGGAATCGAGAGCATTGAGAGCAGCGTGGAGACAACCACACACTTTGTTCCGAATACATAATCGCAGTTGTACTTCGATGCCAGAATCGGAGCTGTGCTTCCAGCCGGCATTCCGGAAATCAGGATGCAGACGCCTGCAACAATTCCGCTGATGCCAAAAACACGACATCCCACGAGAACAAGGAACGGAACAAGCACCAGACGCACCACGGTGATTACCATTGCATCTCTGTTCAGCATATCTCTCGGCTTCACTTCCGCAAGCATCATACCGATCAGGATCATTGTGCTCGGCGTTGTGCAGGCTCCAGCTGAATTGATTCCTTTTTGCAATGCCTGAAGCAGGATCTTCACAATCAGTCCGACCGGACCGAGGGAAGTCACCATCCAGGTATACACTGCTCCGAGCGGCTGCTGAAACAGAAGCAGTCCAAGTCCAATGTATACCGCAATGATACACGGATGAACTGCAATCTTTTTCATAACCGTCTTAAAATCCGGACTCTCCGTAAAGCACGCAATTCCGGCAGACCACATCATAACACGCATCGGAATGATGAAGACAGAGGCATACATCATGCCCTCAGCTCCGAAGACTCCCTCCGCAATCGGGAGTCCCAAGAATCCAGAGTTTGAAACCAGGGTGCAGTAGCGCATGACCCGGCGCACTCCATCCGGACGGTTTCGATAAAACACCTTGCTCATTCCATAGCAGACTGCCTGCACAACCAGAGAGGTCGCCAGAACAACCGCAAATTTTTGCAGAATCGACACGTCAAACTGCATCTGAAAGGAATGAATGATGTTGCAGGGCAGGAAGAAATACAGCACGAGATCCGTGAGCATTCCCTTTCCCTCTGCCTTCAAAATTCCAATTTTTTTGAGAATGGCACCCGCAGCGACCATGAGAAACATCATGCACTGCAACGTCCACAGCCCGGTAATGTCCATGGATTACGCCTTCTTTCCAATCTCCATTCCTGCACGAATCAGGCGGAACGTGCGCTCTGCTGCACCGCGATACAGCTCCTCTGCACGGTCAAGGGCTTCCTCAATGTCCATTGCGCCGTTGATCGTAGACATGATACTGTCCACACCAAACTCATAAATCTTCTCAGCGCCATCTCCCATACCGCCGACAATCGCAACAGCCGGAACACCGTGGTTCTTGCAACGCAGACCGATTCCACTCGGAACTTTTCCGAATGCGGACTGCCAGTCGATTCTTCCCTCTCCAGTCACAACCAGATCGGTTCCCTCAAGCAGACCGTCAAAATTAATCAGATCAAGCACGGTCTCAATGCCGGACTTTAAGGATGCATGAAGGTATCCACAGAGAGCTGCTCCAAGACCACCTGCTGCACCTGCACCTGCCATCTGCTCGACATCCATGCCATTCTCGCGCATCATCTGAGCATAGTGCTTCATGCCTGCCTCAAGCCGGTCAAGAATCTCCGGGGTACCGCCCTTCTGCTTGCCGAAGGTGTAAGTCGCGCCGTCCGGTCCGGTCAGCGGATTGTTGACATCGCACATAACGGTGATCTCTGCCTCAGCGATAGCCGGATGAAGACCGCTCATATCGATTTTTGCAACTTTCTCAAGGTCTGCGCCACAGCCAGAAAGCTCTGCGCCATCCACATCGAGGAAACGAACTCCAAGCGCACGCATTGCGCCCATTCCACCGTCGTTCGTTGCACTTCCGCCGATTGCAATCGAGAGCTTGCGGTATCCCTGATCCAAGGCATCCTTGATCAGCTCACCGGTTCCGTAGGTTGTCGTGTTTAACGGATTGCGCTTCTCGGTCGGAACCATCGGAAGACCAGATGCGCTTGCCATCTCAATGATTGCGCTGTCGCCGTGGAATACACCGTAAGAAGCCTCCGTCTCCTCCATCAGAGGTCCGTGAACCTTCACCTTGCGCAGAGAGCCTTTTGTCACTGCAATGACTGCATCAACCGTTCCCTCACCGCCGTCTGCGATCGGAACTCCGCTTGTCTCACATCCCGGGAAAATTTTCTCTGCCGTCTCGGTCAAAAGACGAATGATCTGCTCTGAGGACAGGGTCCCCTTAAAAGAATCAGAAGCAAACAGTAACTTCATAATCACCCTCCTATTATACTCTTATCTTATATCGCATATATCCTATATGAAAAAGAACCGACACCGGACATTCGCCGGTGCCGGTTCACTCGCCGTTTTTCTCTATATTTTTTGGAAAAATATACCTGTCAAAAAACTCGTCTGTCAAATTAATTAAGTCTATTAGAAATAAGAATGATTAGATCAGACCTGCGGTCTTCATCTCTTTCTTGATCTTGTCAAGAACTGCACCCTCCGGAGTCGGCAGGTTCGGCTTGTACGGAACACCGATCTCTCTTCCGCGCAGATTTGCCATATCCTTTGCTGCAACCGGGAAGCTGGCACCATCCATGGACAGACGTACCGGATTCAGCTTGAACTGAGCCTCAAGAGATCCCTGAAGATCACCTGCAACGTACTTGTTGTATACATCGGTGATCAGCTCCGGCATGAAGTTCGCTGCGGTGCATACACCACCTACTGCGCCGTGGCACATGGAAGCGTACAGCAGAGTATCCTTTCCACCGAATACCTTGAAGTTTACGTCTCTGGTACGACGGATGAACTCAGAAGTCTGGGTGATATCACCGCTGGTATCCTTCATACCTACAATGTTCTTAACCTCATGAGCCAGACGCTCTACAAGGTTTCCGGACATCGTGTAACCAACACGTCCCGGGTTGTTGTACAGAAGCATTGGGGTATCCGGAACTGCCTCTGCGATCGTCTTGAAGTGCTCAAACAGCTCAGTCTCAGTTGGCTTTAAGAACATCGGCTGAAGTACAGAGATACCTGCTGCACCGTTTGCAACTGCCATCTTTGCAAGACGAACACATTTCTTGGTGCTGATTGCACCGATTCCGAAGTATACCGGAACACGACCAGCTGCCTGATCTACCATGATCTTTAAGCCACGCTCCATCTCGTCCTCTTCGATCACATAGAACTCACCGTTGCTACCGAATGCAAGGATACCACTTACACCGCCGTTGATTACGAAATCAACCTGCTCACGCATCTTCTTCTCATCAATCAGCTCATTCTCATCAATCGGGGTCAGAATCGGAACTACTACACCCTTAATAAAATCTGTATTCATCGCCATTCTCCTTTTAAAAAGGGTGCCTCCAGATAACGTTATCTGTTTTTCAGCCTGTTATCATTTGGCACCCTCTGTTTTGTTAGAAATTTATTGTAATTCTGTAATTACTCTAATTACTTATTCTCTTTTACTACGCTGGTACCAGAGATCTTCTCGTAGTACTTTACGATGCTGGAATGATCTTCCTTGTCGCATCCCTCTGCTCTCAGGAACTGCATAACCTCCATCATCTGAGCGGTCAGCGGAGCCGGGGAGCTGATTGCATGTGCTGCATTCAGAGCGTTGTTCAGATCCTTGATGTGAAGCTCGATACGGAAGCCCGGCTTGTAGTTGCCATCAAGCATCATCGGTGCCTTTGCATCCATAACGGTAGATCCAGCCAGACCACCACGGATTGCCTTGTAAACCAGCTCCGGATCGGTGCCAGCCTTCTTAGCGAAGGTCAGAGCCTCTGCAACTGCTGCAATGTTGATTGCAACTACCATCTGGTTAGCCAGCTTTGCAACATTACCGGAACCAAGATCGCCAACGTATACAACAGAGCCAGCCATTACCATCAGCATGTCATAGTACTTGTCGAACAGATCCTTCTTACCACCTACCATAACAGACAGGGTTCCGTCGATTGCCTTCGGCTCACCACCGGATACCGGAGCATCCAGCATCTCGATGCCGTACTTTGCGCACTCCTCACCGATCTTCTTGCTCTCGGTAGGATCAATGGAGCTCATGTCAATCAGAACCAGACCCGGCTTAGCACCCTCAGCAACGCCATCCTTGCCCAGGACTGCTGCTCTTACGTGCGGGGAATTCGGAACCATGGTGATAACTACATCTACCTGGGAAGCTACTTCCTTACCGCTCTCTGCTGCCTTTGCACCGCAGGATACCAGATCTGCTACTGCATCTTTATTAAAATCGAAAACGACCAGCTCGTAACCTGCTTTTACCAGGTTCTTTGCCATCGGTCTTCCCATGATACCAAGTCCAATAAATCCAATTTTCATTTCAATTTCCTCACTTTCTTAATATATGATAAGTTTGGTTGTTACTTCTTATTTGGTCTGTCAAGGAATCTCTTTCCTTAACTCTGACCTGATTATAAGAAATTTTTTTGCGGTTCGCAATCGGCTGTTTTACTAAATTCGAGTTTGTTTTCTATACAAAAAAGACAAGGTTTCATTTTTCTCACCTTGCCTTTTTATTTTATTTCATTTTATTTTATTTTTATTAAGAGTCATTTCATTTTTATTCAAACATTTTTGCTACGCTATACTCTTCTGCCTGATCTTTTGTCAGCTGGTGCGTCCAGTCAGGACGATTACTAAGGTCTGCACCCTGCCCGAAGCATCCGTACTCTGCAAAAAACGAAGTCTCGTGCGCAAGCTCTTTTCCCCAGTCATTCCATCCCTCCGCACGGATATGAGCACCGATCTCGCAGTTTAGAAGAACAACCTTCGCCCATTCTCTCCACGGACGACCGAGATAAACAGTTTTCTCCGGGCAGTTACTCTCAAACCGACAGTGGCTCATCACATAGCCGAACCGCTGATCTTCCGGCGTGGACGGGGCTGTCACATATCCCTTGATCTCGCGGTCGACGTTCTTGGAAAACAGCGTGCAGTTCTCAAACCACGCCATTGCGCCTCCAAAGATAAAGTCAACCTCGCCCTCGATATAGCAATCCTCATAATACTGGCGTGTCTTCGTTCTCGGCGCAAACTGCTTCGGTCCGATAAAACCGTCCTTCTCGATCTCCTTTGGCGGAAGCGGAGCTGTAAACAGCGTGTCCTGCCATCCGAGCAGTCGACAACCGCGCACACAGAGCCGATCTCCGTCCGCATAGAGTGCAATCGCCTGTCCGACCTCAGTTCCCGGACCGGCGCCATTCTCGATTGTCAGGTTTTCCAGTGTCACATCCGGAGCGTCGACAAACATCGTGTAAGTCCGAAATGTCCCTCTCTTCTTTCCGTCGTCGAGGATCGTTCTCGCTCCGAGCGCGCAGGTAATTACGGTCTGCTCTGCCGTCTCACGACTCTCCCCGCAGATCGTCACTCCTGGCACACGCACCGTCACCTGCTCCTCGTAGATACCCGGATGAACGAGAATCCGGCGCACTGTATCAGGATGATGCTCCAGATCATCAAGTGCCTCCTGAATCGAAGAAAATGTTCCGTTCTCCGTTTCCACCAATCCTTCCATCGGCATTTCTGTGCCCTTTTTCATCTCAATCTCACTGTCACAGTGATTCTTATTGTGTTTTTCGCTGTTGTTTTCCATCATATCGTTCTCTCTGACCTCCCTGTCTACCAGTTAATATTGTATTTCTTCATGAGTCGCCACAGCGTACTCTTGCTGACTTTCAGTTCTTTTGCCGTCTGTTCCCGGTTCCCACCATATTTTTTCAGCGTGTCAAGGATCACCTGTGCACGCGGAGAAATCGGTAACGCTCCCACACTCTGATCTTTCTGTGTCGTCTGTACCATTTGTGTCGTCTGGGAGTTCTGTAAAATCTGTGAATTTTGTCCGGTCTGCCCCGGGATTCCGATTCCGGAAGCCGAGAAATTGGCATCTTCATTCCCCCAGACTTTTCGGTGCGTATTTTCCGGGTAAAGCTCATTTAAGAGTGCACGCACCACATTTTCATCAAGACTTCTGCGATCTGCAGTCAAAATCAGGCGCTCAAAAAAGCTCTCTATCTGGAACAGATTTCCACGCCATGGATAATGAATCAAAAGCTGTTTTGCCCCGGCTGTCAGCACATGGTATCGCGAATAGCGGTCACAGCAGTCCTGAAGCGTCTCCTCAAGTTTCTCACTCAAATCTTCCGGTCGCTCTCTGAGTGGCGGAACCGCAAGCTCCAGACCCGAGAGCAGGTAATAGAGATCCCGGCTGATTCTTCCCTGATCTGCAAGAAGCGCCAGCGGTTCTCCGACCGTCGCCATAACGCGCACGCTGACTTTTCTGAGCGAGGCAATGTCCGCGCCGTAGCAGACGCGAAACCGGATCAACTGGTAGAGGCGGTATTGATTTGCCGAGGTCAGATACTCAAGATCCCGAAGAAGCAGGGTTCCGCCCTGAGCCTGAAGCACCGCTCCCCTCTCCCCGAAAATCATATTTCGCTGTTCCTCTCCGGTCAGTCCCTCACACGGCACATCGAGAAATGGACCTCTGCTCCGGCTTCCGCTGTTGTGAATGCTCTCCGCAATCATGCGTTTCTCCGTTCCCGGCTCCCCGGAGAGCACAACCGGATGCTCTGAGAGCGCGTAAAGCCCTGCCAGGCGGATACACTCCTGCATTGCAGGCGATTCCTGAAGAATATCGTCAAAACGAACGAGTGGCGGAAGCCCTTTCTGCCCCCTCTCCTTCTCACTGCTCTTTGGCAGAACCTGTACGCTCCTTCTCACGCGGTGACAGCTCATGATTGCACCGTCCACCCGACTCTCATAGAGCACAGGTGCAAGGAGGACATAGAGCGGAACATGACCGATCTCCATCGTCAGCGAATAATCTTTGCCCTCACCGAGCACTTTTCTGAGTGCTTCCTCCCCGATCGACGGAAGCAAAGTCCGAACATTCTGACCACAGAGTTTCTCCTGAGGTTTTCCGAACAGATCCTCCATCACCGGATTCACTGCCACGACAAGCCCGTCTGCATCCATTCGCATAATTCCGCTGAACGAGTAATCCGAAATCGTCTCAATCTGGGCAGCTGTCTTCTTCTCCACGCTCATCGCATAGTCCATGCTTTCCGCCATTGAAAATGCCTGACGCATCGAATCCTCAGTCATCGAGAGAAACAGTGACGGTACTCCCGCCTGCGTCGCAAGTGAAACCGCCGTATCTCCTCCGATAATCAGATCCGCCTGATCCTCCATCGCCGAGCGCACCGCCCCCGGAAGTCCCGCTCCCTGTCTTGCAAAATACGTCCTCAGCTCAATCCCATAAAGTTCATCAAAGTAGGACATATCACAGAACATATTCTGAAATCCCACAACCGCGATCACCGGTCTTTGCTTTTTGACGATCTGTTTTGCCTTCATCACAAGGAGCGCCATCTCCTGAGCGGTCAGCACAATCTCGACAACCGGAATATCCGTGTACTGCTTGATTAACGACGCCTGAAGTCCTCGCGCAATGATGATCGAAGCCCCGTCCGCAATCGAGCGTCTGGCTTCTGTCACCGCATTCTCCGTCCGGATCACGCGCATTTCCTGAATCTCAAGTTTCTTCTCCTGCAAAATATTGTGCGCCTGATGAAGCATCTCCTCCCTCGAGACCAGAAGTGCTATCTTCCCCATAAAATCCCCCTTTAAATTTTCTGTAAGAAATAAACAATTCCTTAAAACAAAAAACAGGCTGTCGCAAACGCTGGAACTGTCTCTCAGTCCGCCTTGCGACAGCCTCCTCACTTAAAGCATGTCTAATTTAACTGTTCAATATCTTCACAATTAGTTCGTCTCTTTTTATCTCTTCATCTATTCTCAGTCTTCCACATCAAATGTCATATAGGTATCTTTCGGGATCGTCGTCTCATACATCGGCTTTCCATCCGGATACTCAGACTCCTGATAGATCTTTAAATTTACCTCATTATCCTGATACAGACCGCCAAAAGTATCATCCCCAGACTCACCGTAGGAGAAATCCTGTACAGCGACCTGATCGTTGATGCACTTGAGCGCATCGCTTGCGTATTCCGCTGCATCTGCTCCGCTCGTTCCATCCTTCACGACAACCTCAACATCGATGTACTCCTGATCGAGATGAAGGGCAAAGTCTACCTGTGATGCCATCGGATAGTCATCTTCCTCGAGAATCACGTCATTCACATCGTCGTGAAGCTGATCCTCATCAATCTCGATGTTCATATACATGTTAAAATCCGGCGCTCCGTCAGAAGCCGCTTCATCCTGACGCACAATGTTACTCTTTGTACAACCAACCAGCAGAAGTACACAGGCAGTTGCCAGAAGAAGGGAAGTCAGTGTTCTTTTTTTCATAATTCATTTCCTCCTGATTTTCATCACTTTTCAAAACTTCATCCATATTTTTATCTTCGTCGCCATCTCACTCTATCTCTTCAAATTCCAAAACACAGTATCACAAACGGTCACCACTTTTTTCCTCACCAGAGAGGAATCCCAAAATTTTATGGAGCAGACGACGCAATACGATGTATTATATACGATTCCTTTTCATTTGAACAGGTTTTTCAAGAAAAAGTAAAGAAAATTTCACAATTTCGTTCCTGTTCATCTGTTATGCAAACAGGAACCTCTTTTCATTTTTTATCTACTATTTTCATTCTTATTTCACATAAAGAAATAAAGAATGTACCTTGGCACATTCTCGCGCCGAGGCACGGTTGCTTCGGCCTGATTCCTCCCGCAAAAATGAAAGCGCTTACGACATCTTACGGCATAAAAACATGAAAAACTTTCGTTAAAACTGCGACAAAATCACTTGCACATTTGTGCGCTCCATTTTATAATATACTGTATACAAGAAATATGTGACCCGTATCATTGCAGGTATGGATCGAAGGCGTCACTGGAAGCCCCCCACACTATTCACGAAATCCCGCAAACAGTGACCAGACAGAACACGATGATACGATGCAAAATAATGTTCAGACAGACCCATAAACACCTGTCTGTTCAACCTTCTAAGGAGGAATTTATGGCCAGACATCTTGCTCTGAAAGCATATGGAAAAATCAATCTGGGACTTGATGTCCTGAAACGCCGAGAAGATGGATACCACGAAGTTCGCATGATTATGCAGACCGTCGGCATCTTTGACCGTCTCGATCTTGAGCCGAAGCCTGAACCGGGCATTTCGGTGGAATGTAACCTCTATTATCTCCCTACAAACGAAAACAATCTGGTTTACCGGGCTGCCAAGCTCCTCATGGATGAATTCGACATCAAAGAAGGACTCTCCATCCGTCTGAAAAAGTTTATTCCGGTTGCAGCGGGAATGGCGGGCGGAAGCAGCGATGCGGCTGCCGTTCTGTTTGGAGTCAACCGGATTTTTCGCCTCGGACTCTCGATGGAAGAGCTGATGGAACGCGGTGTCAAGATCGGCGCAGATGTTCCCTACTGTCTGATGCGCGGAACGGCACTTTCCGAGGGAATCGGAGAAATTCTGACTCCTCTCCCGCCGGCCCCCCAGTGTCCGATTTTGATTGCCAAGCCATCAATCAATGTGTCTACAAAATTTGTCTACGAAAACCTGCACCTCGATCAGCTCTCCCCGGCTGATCACCCGAATATTGACGGCATTCTCACCGCGATCCGCGACGGTCAGATTTCCGGAATCGCGGAAAATCTTGGAAATATTCTCGAGACCGTCACCATCAAGGAATATCCGATCATTCAGGAGATCAAGGACACGATGCTCCGTCACGGCGCGATCGGATCTCTGATGAGCGGAAGCGGACCTACGGTCTTTGGTCTTTTCCCGGATCAGGAAACCGCCACAACCGCCTACGAACACATGCGGTTCGGAGAGTCCTCCAATCTCGCTAAACAGGTTTATCTGACAAACTTTTACAATCTGAATCAGTAAGGAGAGTGCATTATGAATCATGAACTGAAAGTCAATATGAACGAATATCTGCCACTTCGCGATGTAGTCTTCAACACCCTGCGCCAGGCAATCTTAAAAGGCGAACTTGAGCCGGGTGAACGTCTGATGGAGATTCAACTTGCCGACCGCCTCGGCGTAAGCCGTACCCCGATCCGCGAGGCAATCCGCAAACTCGAGCTGGAGGGTCTCGTTCTCATGATTCCGAGAAAGGGAGCAGAAGTCGCAAAGATTTCCGAGAAGAGTCTGCGCGATGTGCTTGAGGTTCGCCGTTCCCTCGAGGAACTTGCAATCGAGCTTGCCTGCCAGCGTATGACCGAAGATGACATCCGTGAGCTTCAGGAAGCACAGAATGCGTTCCGCATTGCAATCACCTCCGGCGATGCAATGAGCATGGCAGAGACCGATGAGCGCTACCACGACATCATTTACAACGGAACCGGAAATAACCGCCTCGTTCAGATTCTGAACAATTTGAGAGAGCAGATGTACCGCTACCGCCTCGAGTACATCAAGGACGCTGACAAACGCCAGATCCTCGTCGTTGAGCACGACAATATCCTCAAGGCAATCCGTGGTCGCCACGTCGCAGAGGCAAAGACCGCAATCCGCGAGCACATCGACAATCAGGAGATCACGGTTTCCAAGAATTTAAAAGAACAGCAGTAAATAAAAAACAGCGATGAATCAGAAATTAATTTTTTCTCCGATTCATCGCTGTTTTTTCATCTCATTATCTTAACCTGACTATCTTACTTACTACTAAAAAATTTTCTTACGCTTCCGCTTCATCCCAGAAGACCTCTCCTCCATACGGGAAACCATCCTCTGCCTCCGCATTCAGGTTCTGGACGGTCACATTCTTCGCCCCGCGAATGTATGCGCCGTAGATCTTACCTGCGAGAAGTCCCTCGCCGTCACACGGTCGGATGTCGTAACCGTCACAAGCCCACTTGCTGTTTTTGAGCAGATGCACGGAGATATCCTTCATCGAGATCCCCTCAACATGACCCGGCTTTGAACCGTACACGAAGACTCCGCTCTCGCCGGTGATCTGAATGTTCTCGAGCTTTACATTGCGAATCTTTCCGAACGGGCGACCCTCATGGCGCTCCTCCGCGGTGATGTAGATGCCTTCCGCATTGCCCCAGTACTGGTCAATGAAGTTTCTCGTCTCAATCATCAGGTTGCGAATCTGCACATTCTCGATATTTCCCTTATCGCGAAGCTGAAGAGCTACGCCACGGTTCGACTTTCGGATGATGCAGTTGTCGATCAGGATATTTCTGAAATCGCCCTCGCTCTCCGTTCCGAACTTGATTGCCGCACTCGTCGACTCGAGGATACAACCGCTGATAATTACATTTTCGGTCGCCCCGTATTTCTGTTCCGCCTCGGTCGTCTTGAGCACGATGCAGTCGTCCGCCGACTCGATGTAGCAATTCTGGATTCTCACATTCTGGCAGTGATCCGGGTCGATTCCATCGCAGTTTGCCATCTTCAAGTTGTTCAGAATCCGGATTCCATCGACGAGAACGTCCTGACAGCCGACCATGTGGAGCGTCCAGAATGCAGAATTCTGAAGCGTCACCCCGGTGATCGTGAAATGGCGGACATCCTCAATGTAGAGAAGCGGAGTTCTCGGATACCATGCACCCTCGATGTGATACTGGGTCTCGGTTCCGTAGTAAACCTCCTCGGTTCCATCGATCGCTCCGTGACCGGTGATCCGAATATTCTCACCCGTTGCATAAATAAAATAATGAGCCGGTTTGCCATTGTACTCACAGTTGATATATGAGGGAATGTCCGTCTCATTGTTTGATTTCTCCACAACCGCAATGCTTCTGAGATCCTCGATGCGCTCGCTCTGTTTGAGCACTGCCCCGCTCTCGATATGAAGTTCGGTGTTGGAGTAAATTTGAATGGTTCCGATTTTGTATGTTCTTCCGCCCGGGACAAGCACGACGCCACCGCTCTCACGGCAGGAGTCCAGCGCCTGCTGGACTGCCTGCGTATCAAGCGTGACTCCGTCGCCCACGGCTCCGAAATCAAGAATATTAATCATTTTACTTGTTTACCTCTGCCATTGCACATTTCCAAAGTGCCTTGATGTAACCCATGCTGTATGTCCATGCGGTCGTTGATCCACCCGTGCCGACTCCCTCGCCCCACAGCGGAACGTGGTCAGCGTGAAGCACGCCGTCGTAATCTGCCTTGACAAACTCTTTCATGACTTTGTACATATCCATGTAGCCGTCCTCAAGCAGAGTTTCCTCGAAGCGCGGTATGGTGTTGCTGACATTTCTGAAATGTACACAGAGCACTTTCTTATTCTCCACGAAGTACTTGATGTCCTCGAGAACATTTCCGAAATGCTCTCCGCCCTCAAGCCAACATCCGATACACATCTTCATGCCGAGATACGGGCTGTTTCCCGCAAGCTCAAACGCATGCTTGTAATCTTCTGCGGAGGTAATCAGGTTGGAGATTCCACACAGGCAGTCTACCGGCGGATCGTTCGGATGAAGAGCGAGCTTCAAGTCGATGTCCTCACACACCGGAAGTACCCGGTCGAGGAAGTATTTGAAGTTGTCCCACATCTCCTCCTTCGTGTAGAGTCTTCCATGTGTGTACGGCAGTTGTGCAAGCTGATCGGTGTCGACGATTCTTGCGACGGCTCCTCTCGTCTTCTCACCAACTGCCCACTTTGAGGTCAATACCTTGTTCGGCTCCCAGGTCATGTATCCGATGTGGATGCCTGCCTTTGCCAGAATAATGTTGAACTGGTTGAATTTCTCGATCGCCTCATCCCTTCCCGGAAGTCCGAGATGAATCTTTGCGTTCTTGTAAATTCCCACATTTCCCGCATCGGTACAGGTCAGACCAAACTTGTCCAGTCTGTTCATGAAGCGCATCACGCTGTCATAGTTGCTGTCCTCATCGGAAAAGATTACATATACATACTTGATTCCCATCTGCTTGATTAAAAGCAGTTGCTCGTCGGTGTAGTCGGAATTGACTCTCGACTGGATCTTGATCTTCTCTCCTAACATAGTCCTACCCGCCTTTTTCTAATTTCTCCCCGTCTTTTTTGTCGTCCGGCGTTACTGTTCACGCATTGCGCAAGCAGTAACCGTCCGTTCTCTCTTGCTGTCTCTGTCTCTAGTCTATCTCTTTGGTCGTTTTCTTCGACCTTTTTATTCGGTCCAGTGTACTGCTTCCGGAGTCCACTGCTCAAGGCTTACATCGTAAATTCCAGTATCTGCAAGTGCCGGATCTGCAAAGGACTGATAGTAAATGATAGCAAGAGGAGTGATCATCACATAGTCATGTGCGAGTGCAACAGCTGCTTCCTGAAGTTTTTCTTTCTTCTCATCCTGAGTCTTTGCGGCTCTTGCTGCAAACAGCGGGTCCTCAAATTCCGGCGGATCAAGCATGATGCCATGGTTCTTGATACCCTCGGTGGAGTACAGGCGGATATAGTTTGCGGTGAAGTCCATCTTACTTGCGCCACGATTTGCAATGAATCCATCGATATCATCATCCTTCTGCATTTCAGCCAGAGCAGATGCGTCCATCGTTACAACCTCTGCATTGACATTGACGGAAGACAGGATTGCCTGGAATGCGGTAGCCGTATCGTTATCCTGAGACTTGCAGTAAATCTTAGTGTCAAATCCATCCGGATATCCTGCCTCTGCAAGCATCGATTTTGCGAGATCTATGTTGTACTCATAGAACTCGGTTCCCTCTTTGTATGCCCAGGAGTCCGGTGCTGCGAACAGCGGGGTTGCCTCACCGATACCACCGGAAAGTGCACCTGCTACATCGTCCCACGGAATTGCATGCATGATTGCCTGACGAACCTTCAGATCTCCCATCGGGTGCTTGTCGGACTTACTGTTCCAGATGATGTGCTTGATATCTGCAACGTTTGCGGTCTTACGTCCGATTGCTGTGAATCCTGCATTCTGGAGCTGTTTGATGATCGAATCGCTCTCAAACTTCAGTGCAACACCGACTTCCTTGTTCAGCATTGCGGACATCATCGTGTTCACATCCGACATCATGTCGATCTCGAGCTTGTCGATATGCGGCTCGCCCGCGATACGGTAATCCGGATTCTTGTGGTAGGTTACCTTGTTATCGGTTACATACTCATCAAGGATGAACGGACCGGTGCCGACTGCATGTGTCTTGCACCACTCTTCACCATTATCATCATAAGCCTTCTTGGAAGCGATGAAGACACTGCCGATTGCGCTGTCCCAGATGTTTGACCACTCATCAAACGTGATCTTGACCGTCTTGTCATCCACTACCTCGATGCTCTTCGGGTTGCAGACCTCAGATCCTTTTCCGTTGTCCACATACTGCTGAATGTTCCATGCAACAACCTCTGCATTGCAATCACTGCCATCGCTGAACTTTACCCCATCTCTCAGCGTGATCGTGAAGGTCAGGTTATCCGCATCAGTCTCAAATTTCTCTGCAAGCCACGGCTCATATGAACCATCCTCAAGTTGTCTGCCGAGCTGTTCGAGAACCGGCTGTGCTGCGAACCAGTCACCGGTTGAAGTCGACTGTGGCATGAAGAAAGTCTTCTGGAACTGCGGAATCGCAATCTTTAAGTCTCCGCCCTCTTTCAGAGTGCCTGCCGGCTTGCTCTCTGCGGATGACTCAGCACTTGCAGTGGTCTCCCCAGACGCACTCTGCTGTGCGGTCGTCTCCGCGCTGTCTTTTGCAGATCCCCCACATCCGCTGAGTGCACCTGCACACATGGATGCTGCCAAAAACATCGATAACACTTTCTTGAACTTCATAAATTGCCTCCTCCTTTTTTCTCCTTTTTCCCTTAATTTGCTCTTATCATTAGCGGTCGGTCATCTCACCGACCGCTATAAGAATCAACTTTATAAGAGGTACTGCTTACTCATACAGGAAACATGCAACCTCATGTCCGTTTCCGACATCCTTTAACTTTGGAACTTCCTTCCGGCACCGGTCAGTCACACAGTTGCATCGATCGCTGAACGGGCATCCTGTCGGACGGTTCGTAAGACTCGGAACCTCACCGCGGATCTCCACGCGCTCTCTCGTCTTCTCGACCTTCGGATCTGCGACCGGAACTGCCCCTAACAGAACCTTCGTGTAAGGATGAAGCGTGTTGCTGTAAAGTTCCTCACACTCCGCAATCTCCACAATTCGTCCGAGATACATGACGAGAATTCGATCACTGATATGTTTGACAACTGCAAGGTCATGGGCGATAAACAGGTACGTCAGTCCTAGTTTCGCCTGAAGTTCCTCAAGCAGGTTGATGATCTGCGCCTGAATCGAGACATCGAGTGCCGAAATCGGCTCATCGCAGATGATCAGATCCGGATTTGAGGAAAGTGCTCTCGCAATTCCGATTCTCTGTCTCTGACCACCGGAGAACTCGTGAGGAACACGGTTCTTCATCGACGGGTCAAGATCAACCATCCGAAGCAGTTCATCAACTTTCTTCTCATACTCCTCTCTCGTCTTGACGAGCTTGTGAATCAGAAGAGACTCCCCGACAATCGACTCTGCGGTCTGTCTCGGGTCAAGTGAGGAGAACGGATCCTGGAAGATCATCGCCATCTGCTTGCGGTACGGATACATCTGCTTGTCGTTGAACTTTGCAATGTCGACTCCGTTGAAATTGATCTCACCGCTGTCCGGCTGGTAGACTCTCATGATACATCTCGCAAGGGTTGTCTTTCCACATCCGGACTCACCTACGATTCCGAGGGTCTCACCCTTTCTGACGCGGAAGCTGATGTCCTCGATCGCCTTCACATCTCCGATATGCTTTCTCATCATTCCCTTGTAGATCGGAAAATACTTCTTCACATCTTTTACATCGAGACAGATCTCATCGCCGATCACAGCTCTCTCAGCCTTCTTCACCGGCTTTGCATCGATCTCCGCCTTTTTGAGTGCTTTCTCTGCCTCCGTCAGATGGCAGGCACAGAAATGATCTTTTTCAAGTTCTTTGAGAACTGGCTTTTTCTGAGATTTACACTTGTCCATGTGGTACTCACACCGGTCATAGAACGGGCAGTACTCTGGACGCAATGCCGGGTTCGGCGGAAGTCCGTCGATCGGAATCAGGATTCTGTCACGGTCATCGTCCAGTCTCGGAATCGCACGAAGAAGAGCTCTCGTGTACGGGTGTTCCGGATTCTCAAACAACCTCTCGGCGTCCGTCGTCTCCACGATTCCGCCTGCATACATGACATAGATTCTCTCTGCGAATCTTGCGACGATTCCAAGGTTATGGGTAACGATCACGACAGCCGTGTTCGTCTTCTTTGCGATGTCACGGATCATCTCAAGGATCTGAGCCTGAGTCGTTACATCGAGAGCCGTCGTCGCCTCATCTGCGACAAGGACAGATGGCTCGGAGGACATTGCCATCGCAATCATGATTCTCTGACGCATACCACCGGAGAACTGCTGAGGATAATAGGTGAATCTCTCCTCTGCATCCGGAATGTTGACCATCTTCATCATCTCGATCGCACGTTTCTTTGCCTCTTCTTTGCTCAAATGAAGATGTTCGATGATATTTTCCTGAATCTGAAATCCGACTGTCAGAACCGGGTTTAACGAAGTCATCGGCTCCTGGAAGATCATGCTGACTCTTCCACCGCGCATCTTTCTCACTTCTGCACTGTTCGGTCCATAACTGAGCATGTTTTTGTCGCTTCCGTCGAGATAAACCTCTCCTCCGGTGACCTTGCCCGGCTCCTGAATCAGCTGAAGCGCACTCATCATCGTGACGGATTTTCCGCTTCCGGACTCTCCTACAATTCCGATGATCTCTCCGGGATTCAGATAGACGGAGACATCTTCGACTGCCTTAAACATTTTTCCGTCGGTGCGAAAGCTCGTCTCAATATTTTTGATCTCGTATAAATGTTTTTCTGCCATCCTATGCTTCCCCTCTCAGTCTGGGATCGAGAGCATCTCGAACACCGTCACCCAACATATTCAACGAAATAACCAGAATCGCAACGCAGACACCCGGAATAAGTGCAAAGACCGGATTGTCCATCAGATAGTTTCTTCCCTCACTGACCATACTTCCCCAGGAAGCTGTCGGTGCGCTGATTCCAAGTCCGAGGAAGCTAAGGCCTGCCTCTGCAAGAATTGTGGAACCAACCTGCTGAGTCATCATAACGATGATCGGGGAAATACTGTTTGGCAAAATGTGTCGAAACATCAGGCGGAAATCTTTGTTTCCCTGAAGTTTTCCTGCCATGATGTAATCTGCCTGTTTTATCGTAAGCACCTGACCTCTCATCATTCGGACATATCCTGCCATTGAGGAAATTCCAAGGATGATTGCAAGGTTCTTGATTCCGCTTCCAAATACTGCGGTCAGCGCCATCGCCAGAATGATCTGCGGTACTGCTCGTACCGCCTCCATCAGTCTTGTGATCAGATCATCGATCCAGCCACCGAAATAACCGGCGATCATTCCAAGCACCGTGCCGATTGCACATGCCACAACGACTGCGAGAACGCCAATGATCAGGCTGACTCTCGTTCCGTAAATAATTCTGCTCAAGACATCTCGTCCAAAGTTATCGGTTCCGAGAAAATGAGCGGTACTCGGCATCTGAAGAAATGCCGCAAAGTCGGGCTTATCCGGATCATACGGAGCGACAAACGGAGCGAATAGTGCGAGAAAGATGAAGAGCAGGACAATGATCGCATTGATGATCGTCACCTTTCTTGCAAATACCGTTTTGAAAAATTTTTTGATGTTCTTTGTATCTTTCATTCTGCCCTCCCAATTTACTCAAACCGTACTCGCGGATCGACTACTGCGTAGAGGATATCCGTTGCCAGATTCACCAGACAGGATACCAGCGCGATTGCCAGCACACAAGCCTGAACAACCGGAATGTCTCTTGACTGGATTGCCTTTACCATCAGAGATCCCATTCCCGGGATGTTGAAAACAGATTCTACAAACATCGAACCGGCAATCAGGTTTCCAAGTCTCATACCGAGAATCGTGATAACCGGAATCAATGCATTTTTCAGAGCATGAAGATAAATAACCTTGTTGTTTGCGATACCTTTACTTCTTGCGGTTCGGATGTAATCCTGACGGATGACTTCAAGCATACTCGATCTCGTCTGTCTCGTCGTGGAAGCGATACCTCCCAGGGAAAGACAAAACAGTGGCATGATCATCTGTTTCCATCCCATCGCATTCACCCACGGCCAATCAAATCCGTAGGAAGGCAACCAGCCTAGCTTCATCGCAAACACGAACATGATCAGCAAGGCGAACCAGAATTGAGGAAGACATGCCGTCACGTTTGCGATCAGCGTCACAACCGTATCAAGTGGCTTTCCACGATTCACTGCACTGATAACTCCAAACAGAATTCCGAATGGAACGCTAATGATAAACGCTGCAATCGAGAAAAACAGAGTGATCGGAATTCTCGATGCAAGTACTTCCGAGGTCTTCATGTGGAACTGGGTGGATTCTCCGAGATCTCCACGGAGCGCATCCGCAAGCCAGCTGAAATACCGGACAATCACCGGCTGATCCAGTTTCAGTTCATGGAATACTCGATCATATTCTTCCTGTGATACTTCCTCTCCAAGCATCGCATAAACCGGGTCGCCCGGAATCATGGATACCAGAAGGAAAATAAAAATAGAAAGAAGAAATACAACTAATAACATCTGTCCCGTTCTTTTTGCTATATATCCCTTCATCTTTGTCTGTCAGAACAAGTTCTGCACGTCCTCCCCTCCTGTTGATGATTCAATTTTAATCGTTTTTGATAACAAATACCAATTAGTTCTAGCACATTTTTTATAGTCCACGCCTATGTATCCAATATTTTGTACGATTTTTCCAGATATTCCTCTTGATTTTTGAATCTATATCGTGTATTTTATATATATTATTGATGTTGCCTATAATTATTATTAATTTCCCCATCAATCTATTATTTTCACACATTTATCCATGTGCATACAATTTAAGAGATTTTTTACCCATTAAATCTGTGCGCACATCATTAGCATCAGGAGGTCTTACAGAATATGGATATTCGATATATGGAATACATTCTCACACTTGCAAAGACAGGAAATATCACACAGGCTGCGAAAGATCTGTACATCTCTCAGCCGACGCTAAGCCAGTTTATCCGAAACTATCAGACTACGACCGGAATCAGTCTGTTCAAGCGGATGAACGGGCGTTACACCCTGACTCCCGCCGGGGAGACGTTCTGCAAGTACGCCGAACAGATCATTGAACTTGAGAACACGATGAACCAGGCAATGCAGGGATTTAAGAATACCCGTATTCTCAAGATCGGTACCTCCACGACAAAAGCGATCTCGATGGTCACCCACCTGATTCCACTTTACCGCAAGGAATTCCCGAATATTGATATTGCGATGTCTGAGGGAAACTCTTTCACAACGATGGCAAAAGTCGTCAACAATGAACTGGATCTCGCGTTTGGCTCCATCCCATCGACCGATCTCTACAAGGGGCAGATGATCACGCTCCGAAACGAAAAGATTGCGCTCGCCGTGCCAAGCCGGATGGCTCTCTGCAAGAATGCAAATTACAACTATATTCATCAGCTCGACTTGGAGACGTTTGCGGTGGAACTGCACGACGCACCGTTTATTCTCCAGCATCCCGGCTCCTGCATCCGCTACCTCGCCGACGGAGTCTTCCGCGCCGTGCACATGACGCCAAGTGTTATTCTGAATACAAGTAACGCTTCCGCGATTGTCAAGTCAGTCTCCTCCGGCATGGGAATCGGCTTCATCCCGGTCAGCAACATGGTGCTCGATCCGAATATTGTGTACTTCCTGCTCGATCCACCGCTTTACCGGATTCATTGCATGGTTTACCGCAAGAAAATGGAGAAGGATCTACCGTTCCAGCGACTGTTTGAGATGGCACAGGAATACACCGAGCAGTGGAGCGACTTAAATCCGGAAGTCGGAGATCTCATTCCCGGAACACAGGGCTAAAAAAATGTCAAAATATAGTATAATGCCGAAAATTAACAGTGTATATATCTATATTTATTTTTTTAAATGAATTTTCTGAACGCTAACCAAACTTTCCCTGCGTGTACATTGCATTTTTATTCTCACTCCTGTATAATGAAAGCTAATATGTGCTCCCGGAATCTATCCTGAAAATGGATTATTGTGAGAAATGGATCTCAATTACATTGACAGTGCCAGATGCCGGAAAAATTTTATGAGCGATGAGCACCTCAACATGTATGGAGGAACAAGATTATGCTTTCGGGACTTTTTAACTACGATAACCCCGTCTGGCGGTTTATCGGCAAATTTTTTGATATTCTGATTCTGAATATCCTGTGGATGGTGTGCAGTATCCCGATTTTCACGATCGGAGCTTCCACGACAGCCGTCTACTATGTGACTTTGAAACTTGTCCGCGATGAGGAAGGTTCCACCGTAAAGGCTTTCTTCAAATCATTCCGCGAGAATTTCAAGCAGGCAACCGCAATCTGGATCGTTCTTCTGATCACCGGAATCATCATTGCAGGAGATCTGTATTTCTTCATCCGCGTGCAGAATGTTTCTCCGACTCTGCGCATGGTGATGCTCGCAATTTTTGCTGGATTCGGTCTGATCTGGAGTGGAATCGCACTGTTTGTCTTCCCGCTTCAGTGCCGTTTTTACAATCCGGTGAGACGGACGCTGTTCAATGCATTTTTTATGTCAATCCGCCATTTTCTTCAGACAATCGGAATTCTGGTGATTGACCTTGCGATTCCGGCACTCGCATTTTTCGTTCTGCCGATAATCCAGCCATTTTTGTTCCTGTTCGGATTTCCGCTGTTTGCATTTATCAATTCTTTTATGTTCGTCGGAATTTTTGATAAATACATGCCGAAACAGACGGAAGAGCATGTGACAGATTCGGAAATGTAAAATTGGGTTGAAGCAAAAGAAGCAAAGAACTGAATTAAAAAGCTGAATTAAAGAATAAAAAACAGTATAAGGACTTAAAATCACTATGCGAATTACGGAAGAATCCATGAAACAGACTTCCGGCGAGATTTCTGCCGAAAACCAAAATATTAAAAAACCGGAAGAGCCTCACCTGACGGAGCGCGAAAAACTCCGCTCGATGAATTTTCAGGATAAACTGTGGTATATCTGGAACTACTATCGCTTTCATATGGTTGCCGCCGTTCTCGCGATTGTTGTCGCCGTCAACATCGGAACCGTGGTTTATCACGGCACGTTTCACACCGCTTTGCACTGCATGATTATCAACAGCCGGGATGAAGAGGGATTCCAGGCAGAACCACTCGAGCAGGATTTTGCATCCTGGGCCGGGATGGGGAAGAAGGACGAAATTATCTCCGAAACTACCTTCCTTGCGTTTGGGGATGATGCATCTGAGTATATTTATGCATCGATGGCAAAGATCTCCGCTCTCGTCGCCGCAAAGGATCTCGATGTGATGATCTGCGATGAGGAGACGCTTGATCACTACTCTTCGATGGATGGCTATCTCGATCTTGAAGCTGTGCTTCCAGAGGATCTCTTGAATGTAGTCAAAGATCGCCTGTATTATACAGAAAATGGAGATGGAACCCGCCATGCGTATGCGGTTGACATCTCTGGCACTGCATTTGCAGAAAATTCTAATATCCAGCTCTCACCGGCATTGTTTGGAATTGTCAGCAACAGTGTGCGAACGGAGACGTCGTTGGATCTGTTGAAGTATATTTTTGAGGTTGCAAAATAAAGCCAAGAAATACACCAATCAATGAGATTAATGTTATTAATGCCATTTTGTTATTATGTTATTGTCATTTTGTACGGCTCCGACAGCGGACAAAGTCATGCAAACTCGTTCTCACTCCGGGTTTGCATTAACTTGCCCGACTGCGGAGCTTGTTCCACCCTTAATTTTGGAAATTCTACAAATATAAATACTATCCATATAACTCAATATTTTTCAGTCATTTTGGATACCTCATAAATCTAACTTTCTCACTTTAGAATCGACAAATAAATCCCTATTTTTTTCAAAAACAGCCCCCGTACTAAACTATCATAAAATTTAATTTCTTTAAGAGGTTCTCTGAGGCTGTATTGGATGCCTTTGTCACTGCAAAGATTTCATATTCATCTCCATACCACTCGCCTACATAAGAGAAAATCAATTTACATGCTTCCTCTGCATATCCATTTCGGCGATATGGAGCGAATGTACGGTATCCTAGTTCTAATTGTAAAACAAAATCTTCCGCGGTTTCTTTTTCCGGATTTTTCTTATTCCATCTCCACACATTCTGCGGTTCGCGGATTTTCACACGGTTATTTCCTGTGCGTTTTGGCTCGTAATTCCAGACTCCAGCTGTTCCGACAAGGATTCCATCTTCACGACGTTCTATTCCCCAGAGTCCATACTCATAAAAGCGATACTGGCTATTTAAGTATGCGAGATATTGTTCCTCATCGGAAAAGGCATTTTCTTCTTTGCTGACAAACTTATAGTCTTCCGGTGTGAGTTCACGGATTAACACGCGATCGGATTCTATGATGTTCCAGGGCAGACCGAGGTGACGACGGAGCACCCGTTCCAAGTATTTTTCATCGACTGCCTCAAATGATTCCACTGCATATTCTACACTGATTCCCGAAAACATCTCATCTCCGACTGCGACAAAGGCTCTCCCCACCGCTTTCGCGGTAAGGAGAGCCTCCCTCTCATCGGATACAGTAATCCCGTATAAGTTTCCGTCAATCAGCAATTCGTGCTGACGAGTCATCAGGCTTTCTCCGGCTCATCGTACTCTGCACCGAAAGTATCTACGGTGATGCTCTTGATCTTCTGCTCTTTCAGCGGACGATCGCTGTAATCGGTGCGGGTCTCTGCGATCTTGTTGACAATATCCATACCCTCAACAACTTTTCCGAATGCTGCGTAAGCGCCATCCAGATGCGGAGCGGACTTGTGCATGATGAAGAACTGAGAACCAGCAGAGTTCGGCATCATGGAACGTGCCATAGACAGAACACCCTCAGTGTGCTTTAAGTCGTTCTTAAAGCCGTTCTGAGAGAACTCACCCTTGATGGAGTAGCCCGGGCCACCCATTCCGGTTCCCTGCGGGCATCCACCCTGAATCATAAAGCCCTCAATTACACGATGGAAAATCAGTCCATCATAAAAGCCCTTCTTTACCAGGCTGATAAAGTTCTTTACCGTATTCGGTGCGATCTCCGGATAAAGCTCTGCACGAATCTGATCGCCGTTTTCCATCGTGATCGTAATCTCTGGATTCTTGTTCATATTTGTTTCCTCCTGAATAGTTAATTATTTATTCTCCTCCACCTATAATATAAAAGTGAGAGTTATAATACATCTGAGAAATGCGGTCTGAGACGTTTAAAGACTTTCAATCCGATCAGTCCAATCACAATTGTGAACACCCAGAAATAAATCGTCAGGCGCGGACGCTCCCAGAAGAAACTGCCTGTCAGCATACTGTCACGGTAACCCGCAACAATGTAGTAAAACGGATTGACTTTGAGCACAGAGACAATCCACGGATAATCTGTCGCAAACATGCTCTCGTCATACATAATCGGGGTCAGCCACATGCCAAATTGAAGACAAATGCTAACAATCTGAGCCATATCTTTGAAAAATACATTGACTGCCGAAGTGAAATATCCAATTGCAAGTGCCAGCATCGATGCGGAAAAACTGTAATAAATGACCTGAAGCCAACTGATCGCCGGCATTCTTCCATAACAGAGGCACATCACAAACATGATTGCCACGAAGAATGCATGAACCAGAAGACAGGAAATCAGCTTAATCACAGGAAGAATCTCTACCTGAAATACCACTTTTTTAACCAGATAGCTGTATTCCTGAAGGCATCCCGTCACACAGTTAAGTGCCTCACTGTAATAAAACCACGGCACAATACCCGGCACAAGCCAGAGCACATACGGAACTCCCGGAACCGGCGGTGCGCTCTTAAATCCAAGCTGGAAGATGAAAAAATAAATTGTCACCGTTACAATCGGCTGTACAATCATCCACACCACACCAAAGTAGGAACCAACAAAACGCTTTCTAAAATCTGCCTTTGCCAGATCCCAGATCAGTCTCCGCTTCCGGATAATTTCTTTTAAAAGAGAAAGCACATACATCATATAAATATGGCCCTCACTTAAAACTTAAAGGTTTCTTTGAAACCACCCCACTTCTGATCTTTCTCAGAAATGATCAGCTCCACACCATCCTGAAGTGGCCACTCAATGCCGATCTCCGGATCGTTCCAAGCCATTCCGCCCTCATCGCCCGGATGATAGAAATCAGTGCACTTGTAAACGAACTCAGCCTCATCAGAGAGTACCAGAAATCCGTGTGCAAATCCCTCCGGAATGTAGAACTGCTTCTTGTTCTCTGCACTCAGCTCCACGCCAAACCACTTTCCATAGGTCTTAGAACCGGTACGCAGATCAACTGCAACATCAAATACCGTTCCGCGAACAACGCGAACCAGCTTTCCCTGCGGGAACTGCTTCTGATAGTGAAGACCACGCAGAACACCTCTCGTAGACATAGACTGATTATCCTGAACAAATACCATATCCAGTCCAGCTTCCTTGAAATCATTCTGATTGTAAGTCTCCATAAAATAACCGCGCTCATCCTTGAACACAGTCGGCTCAATGACACAAAGTCCCTCAATCTCACAGGTTGTCACTTTAATTTTTCCCATTGTGTTTTCCTCTTCTTTTTCTGACCATTTTGGTCATTTTTGCTCTATTTTCCTGTTACTTTTTCATTCCTGTCTTACATAGCGTTTCGCTCCGTTTGCAAGTTCCATCAAAATCATTTTACATTTTTTGATTTGTAAATTTTTTATGCTTGCCCATTTACTTTGCAATGGCGACGCAAACATACGCTAAGCATTTTCAAATTTACACCCTCATACTCACAACGCTGTACAGGCGAATCAACGCATATGCATCCAGACAGCACATCAGATACAATATACTACGATTTAGATTCTTTGTCAAAACAACAGTATCATTTTTCAGTGCAAGAAGAAGCACCGGCAAGAATGGCAAGAAATACCTCCCCTGCACTCCATTGATGACTCTCGAACTCAGCGGAGTCCACGCAATCAGCATCGACAGCATCACAAGCCCCGCGCACCCTGCACAGACAACACCAATCCAGATCCTCTGTCCTCCCGAGAAATACAAACTTTCTCCAGGATTTCTAAATGCAAGTCCAAGCAGACAAAGCGAAAGCGTCATAACAACGACATATGGCACATCAAGCACCGGATCGAGATTTCCGAGACTCGCTCCAATCATCGTCAAATGATACTGCTGTGTCTGCCAGAGAATCGTCTGGTAGAAAATTTTCACGAGTCTCTGTGGCTGATGAATCAACAACGTCAGTGTGTACCCCGGCTCTGACGCCCATTCCACAAAGCTGTCTGCTTCCGTCGCAACCGCATAGGATGCAATCACCTGACAATTGACAAAAAACATCGCCAGTGCAAACGCCAATCCCACGACAAGTGCTGAGATCAGCCAGCGTTTCCAGTTTCCAAATTTTGAAATCGGAATCAGCAGACAAAGTCCCATCATCGGCGCATAGACCATCTTACACGGACCTGCGACTGCCATCAGAACTGCCAGAAGTGCAACATCCCGCTTCCTCACATTTTCCCGTGCACACGCAAGGTCGAGACAAACCGCCGTGAACACGAAGAAGCAGCTCATAATCATCACGTCATACGAGTACGATGCCGAGAGATGAATCGTCATCGGAAGAAGCGCCACTCCAAACAGCACCTCTTTTCCAAACGGCAGTCTCCGCATCGCAAGCGTCGTCATCACAACAAAGAAAATCAGGTTGCAAATCCGCCCCAGATACAAGAGCGGAAGCGTCCCAAGTCCGAGAAGACGCGCAGCTGCCATTCCGATCGCCTGCGGAAGATACGCAAGCGGAGTCGTCGTCACCGGCGGAAACAGCGAATCTGCCTCAGTCTCCCCAAGTTCCGTGTGCAAAAGATATTCCGAAACTCCACTCTCAAAAATTTCATGAATCTGACGGTAAGATCCCTCCTCAAGCGGTTGAGCAATCACACGATTCTCCCCGGATACTGAGACATCCGCCTTCCAGGTTCCATCCTCTCCGATCTCATACACATGGCTTGCATCCAGATCCTCAACCCAGACATCCTGAGGGCGAAGAAGCACACGACCATAGCGATCTGTCGCCTGTTTCCCGATCAAATGACTCGAGAGCTGATACGCACTCACATAGTGGCTGATCTCATCCGGTGCTGAGAGCGGAGGCAAAATAAAAAGTGAGAGAAGTCCCAGCAAAAGACCTGCAACCGGATAAACTCGTTCAAGTGCAATCGGTGAAGACGACTCTCTTCTCTTTCCAAAGAAACCATAGCCCAGCACAAAGACCCCTGCGACTGCCACAATTGCAAGCACAAGATACCAGAAAATCAGCCAGCGATCCCCAGTCGCAATCGCTCCTGCGCGCACATCTTGAACATGATACCCGGCAAACAGCGCCACAAGACCTGTTCCGACAAGAATTCCTTTCCAATTAATCTGACCAAAATGACCAGCCCACTTTTCTTTTTGTCTTTCCGTCTGTTTTCCTGTCTGTTTTCCTGTCTGTTTTCCTGTCTGTTTTTCTTTCTGTTTTTCTTTCTGTTTTTCTTTCTGTCGTTCTCTGTTTTTCTCAGTGCTCTTCTTCATGCAGTTTCTCTTCCTCATGAAATTTCTCCTCCAGTGCCATCTGTTGCACCAGTTCCTTGACTCTCGTCTCGAGCTGGGAGATATGAATTGTCATATAGAAAACCTTTACAATCAGCACAAAGATTGCCAGCACAAACAGAAAGTTCGTCGTCGCATAAATTCCGAGAAGACGCGCACAGAAATCTGCAACCGGTGGAAATACACTGTATACAACAAGGACAAGCGCAAGCACAATCCAAAAGATCGAACTCTCAATCTGAACCTTGGAACGACGAATCTTATGCATCATCAATGCAAACGTACCAAGCGATGCCAGAATCAGCAACACTCTCAAAGTTGTTGTCATCATGCCTGTCTCTCCTTCCATCTGCGCTCCCAGTATGCCGGGCTCATGCTACACCACAAAATTACTTTTCTCGGAAGACTGCGATATTTTTTTCCCATCCGGTATCCGAGATACTTGCATCCACTCGAGACAATGAGCGATGGAATCAACCAGAAGCGTCCTTTTTTCAGGAGTTTCACCGCCGTCTGCTTCACAAGGCGAATTCCCTCTCCCTCTGACGGCAGACCCTCAAACACTTCCGGGTGATCCGCCTGAGACACCGCCATGTCAAAATTTCGGTGGAACTGCTCTAAGGGACTCAGGTTGTGGGAGTGAATCACCTTTGCCGACGGCACATAAGCGATTGCATATCCATCCTGAATGATGCCTCCCGCATAGATCATATCCTCATTGAAGATCGTACTTGTGATAAATCCCTCCCGCGCCTCGAAAATATCTTTTCGGTATGCACAGCAGACATTTGATGCAAAATAGGTCTTGATCCCAAGCCTCTCCAAATCCGCCTTTGTCTTGACCATCGGCTGATCCGGATAATTGAAATCCCTTGTCAGGCGCTCAATCAGATGACAATTCTTCGCCGGAAGCTGTCTCGCATACGCCTGGGCGATAACCTCACCATGCGGTCCGGTCTGTTCAAATGCTTTCAGAAGCTCCTCAATCAGATATTCATCCTGCGGAACCGCATCCTGAGTCATAAAAATCATGATCTCTGCCTCAGAATACCATGCCGCCAGATTTCTCGTTCCGCCGTGATCGAACTCCGCCTTCGTCACATGATGGACTTCCAGACCGCGAATTCCCTTGTATCCTTCCTCATTCCAGTAGGATTCCTCTGTGTTCACTACAATGATCCGGCGTGGCTTCACTGTCTGCTTGGAAAGCATCTGCAAAAGTCTCGCAAAACGCCGGTCCGGCCGATACGCCGGAATCAGCACATCTACCGTCATTCTTCATCCTCCTCCTGCGCCATGCGCTTCCCGCAACGCAGTCCATACCAGGCACATACCGCAAATCCGCACGCCATCATCACCATCAAGATCAGGTAGGCACGCGCACCTCCGTTGATTCCATTTCGCTTTACCATCGCCGGTGCAAGAATCATCCCCGCTCCGGTCATCACCATATAGACTCCAAAAATCTCTTTCTGCCGTCTCATAATCACAAGCACATAATAGCAGAGATTTAAGAGTGCATAGAAACCTCCGCCCGCCACAATCATCAGAAATGCAAGGCTGTATCTCGTCAACATTCCCTCATAGGAACTTCCAAGAAGCATCTCCATAATCCAGAGCACCGGTTTTCCAAGAATCGCCGTTGCAACTGTCGCAAGCAGGGCAAGTCCACTGATGATTCCGGTCAGCATCCGCAGTCTCGAGACAAAGGAATCAAAATTTTTCCCATTCCAGTCATCCGTCAGTCCATTTAAGAATGGTCGAATCACAAATCCCGCTGCCAGATTGATCACCGAAGTCGGCATAAAGACGATATTGAAAAATCCAGAGGCTGTGTCATCCATGTGTGCGTCAATCGCATATTTGGCAGACGAAAATACATAGAAATCAAGAAAAACGGAAATGCTCAAAAGCACCGTCGCAAAAAACAGCTTTTTGATCCGTCGTTTCGACCAGCGATAGTCGATTCGATAACGCCCAAGCACCGCAATATCAAATACATACAGCCCGACAAGCTGAGCCAAAAGTGCCATCATACATGCGAGCAGAAGATTTTTCCCGGGCGTCAGCACAAGAACGGCAAAGAAGACGCCAACACTCAGAATTGTGCGGAATGTATTTGACTTTCCGGTCAGATACAGCCTGCCGATTCGCTGAAACTCCGTCTCGTACACATCTGCAAATCCATCGATCACCTTGTATCCGATCAGGAGAAAAATCACCATCGTCTTCTCTAAATCGTACCGATTAAACAGGACATACGCACACCCAAACAGGAGCGCAACTGTGCATGTCAGATAGCGGAAATGAAGGTAATCTCCAAAGAGATACTCCTGTCTCGTATCCGTAATCTGAAACGAGCGGACTCCGAAATATGCCAGAAGAAACATCTGCTGTCCCACCGTGCTGTATCCAAATGCAAAGATTCCACCCTTCTGGCTTCCCGCCACACGCATGACGAGAAATGCCAGAACCATGCTGGCAAATGCATAGCAGAAACTTCCGAGCATATTCCAGTAAAGATTCATCTTCTGCCGGTCTTTTCCGGTGTGAATCAGAAGATCTGTGATATAGTTCATCATAAGAGAAAATCCTTTCCTCTATTTCTTCTATCTTTTGCTCTTGCGGAAATTCTGGATAAACAGAATTGAAATCAAAATCCGCGACATATAGCTGACGGCAACCATTGGCTTTAAGTAGCTTTCTCCGCCTGCGCGCGGTGCGATCTTTACCGGCACCTCCGCAATCTTTGCGCCCTGTTTGAGCAGATAGGAAACGGTATCCGGCTCCGGACCGTAGTTCAGATTCAGAGCAAACTCGCGGATCATTTTCTGACTGAACATTCTCATTCCCGAGGTCGGATCAGCCACCTTGACTCCTGTCGTCAGATAGATTGCGCCCTCAATCAGTCGACTTCCGATCATCCGGAAAGAAAAATCCTTCTTCTGATTCACAAATCGGCTTCCGATCACAATATCATAGCCCTCTTTCATCTTCTGCATCATCGGCTCAATGTATTCGGGACGATGCTGTCCATCCCCATCAAACTGGATCGCATAGGCATATTTTTGATAATAGGCATACTTCATTCCCGCCTGAAAGCATCCGGCAAGTCCGAGATTTACCGGCAGATCGAGCAGATTATATCCATGTTCCCGGCAAATCTCCTCCGTCCGGTCCGTTGACCCGTCATTCACGACAAGATAATCATACTGCGGATACTTCTCCTCAAGCTCTCCGACAACCATCTCGATATTTGCTTCTTCATTGTAGGCAGGAATGATCACCAGTACCTTATTTCTCATCTCACTTTTCTCTCCTGTCACTCTCCCGTTACCTTTCTCTATCCCGTCGAAAACTCAGAATCACGTCGCAGACCTCATCCACAATCTCCATCGACAGATCTGCAAACAACGGCAGAGTCAACACCTCCGAGGCAATCCGCTTTGCAACCGGCGTATCATCCGCACTGAAACGGTCGCGATAGCACGCATAATCATTGATACACGGGTAGAAATATTTTCTTGCAAAGATATTGTGTCCCTTGAGCGCGGAAAAAATCTCGTCGCGACCTGCACCATATCCCTCAAACACAACCGGCATATAGGCATAATTGTAACGGACATCCGGGTTTTGCGGGCAGAGACGGATTCCCGGCACACCGGAAAGTCTCTCGCGGTAATGCTCTGCAAGTGCCTTTCGTTTTGCAATCTCCCCGTCGATATGGCGCAGATTGCACAGTCCCATCGCTGCCTGAAATTCGTTCATCTTGCCATTTGCTCCGACGTACTCGACGCTCTCATATCCGGTAATTCCAAAATTCTTGAGCTGATAGAGGCGATCCTTTAACCAATCCTCATGAAATGCGACTGCTCCTCCCTCAATCGTGTGGTAGACCTTTGTCGCATGAAAACTCAGCATCGACGCGTCGCCAAACTGAGTTACCCCGCGTCCCTTCCATGTCTCTCCAAATGCATGTGCCGCATCATAGATCACGCGGAGATTATGGCGCTTTGCGATCTCCTCGATCCGCTCCACATCGCAGAGATTTCCGTAGACATGAACCGGAACAATCGCACACGTCTTATCCGTAATCAGCTCCTCAATCTTGTCCACATCCATTGTATAATCTTTCTCATTGATGTCGCAAAATACCGGTGTCAAGCCATTTCGCACAATCGCATGTGCCGTGGAAGCAAAGCTGAACGGGGTCGTGATGACCTCTCCCTCAAGATCAAACGCCTGAATCGCAAGCTCGAGCGCCGTGTGTCCATTCACAAAAAGCTCCAACTGCGGAACATCCAGATACTCCTTAAGTTTCTGTTTCAATTCCTCATGATAAGCGCCCATATTCGTCAGCCAAGCGCTCTCCCAGATCGGTTTGAGCATCTCGACATATTCCTCAAGCGGTGGCATCGATGAGCGCGTCACCATCACCGCCTGCTCATGCTTTTCCATGCAAGTCTTCCTCCTTTTTTCGAGCCAATTTCTTTATCATCGATCTCTATTTCATCCGATACTCCGTGTAGCGTCTGGCAATATACTGATTCTCCACAACAACCGTTTTTTCCGGTGTTTTTCCCATAAAACATGCCAGATGTGCCCGAATCATATCATAGCCCGCCATGCAGGAAAACGCAACTCCCCCCGAGAAACGCGGGTTACACTCAAGGAAACAATAGCGGTTCTTTGCCTCTATTCCTTCCCCACACGCAGTATCAATAAACTCAAAATTCACACAGCCACAGATATCAAGTGCCTTTGCAATCTCGCGACACTCTTGCTCAAGCATCTCATCGTGATAGACGTAGACCGATGTTCCAGCACCATTTAACGTCCGCAGAAGCTCCCTGCGCGCAACCGCTGAAACGATTCCACTCTTTGGATCGCGGGCAACATCGACAGTCACCACACTTCCGTCAATCATCGGCTGTACAAGAAAACGACCGCCGTGTTCCACACATTCCAGAACCGCATACGTCATCTGGCGGGCATTCTTCACACGAGCCAGTCCCTGACTGCTTCGCCCGTCAACCGGCTTGATAACCAACGGATAAGAGAGATTCTCATATCCAGATCCCGCTTCTGCCTCCACAACCTCAGCAAGTTCCCTTCCCGGGATTGTCCGGCAAAGGCCACGCTCCGACAGGAAATTCTGCATCTTCTCCTTATCTCGGCACAGGCGAATCGTCTCGACTCCGGACATGCAGAGCACAGCATGAAGCGGGGCAAATTCTGCCGTCACCTCAGACTCTTTCGTCGCATCCATAGACTCCATTCTCCACTTTTGAAGAACATCAACCTCGACATCTGTCAACGGAAGTACGAAATCTACATGCTCCTTCTCGCAAACCTCCGCAAGAAATGCGCGGTATGCAGTCTCATCTGTCGCATAAGGCGCCCGATAACACACATCCACATCTGCGGAATCTGCGACCCACTCCGCCGGATAAATATCACAGCCGATAATACGCATTCCTTCTCTTCTGCATCCTGCAATCACCTCACGCGCAGAAAATGATCCGATCGCCGTCACCAGTGCGGTCTTTCTCTCATCCTCTCTCGCCATCTCCATTTTCTATCTGTCCTTCCTTATTTATGTCTATATGATTTCCCTTGTTTTCATTTATAACTCAGAGCGAATACGCAGTGAGTTTGATAAAAAAGAATGTGCCTTGGCACATTCTCGCGCCGAGGCGCGGTTGCCTCGGCAACCATCTACTCCTGCGCCGAGTGCGCATCCTTGCGGAGCATTTATTATTTCATAGGACGCAATTTCCTATGAAATAAGAAGATGTCAGCAAAGCTGACCAAAATCACGCGCCAAGTGAACTTAGACCCCCTTGCGTTTCTGAATCATCCCACACAGGTACCGGAAACTCTCTAACTTAAATCCCCATGCAAGTCCCGCATAGATCACAATTCCCGCCATGATCTGAATCACGAGCTTGATCCACACAGACATCGCTCCCATCCAGCTTCCTAATGCCATGACTCCTGCACACATCACTGCCGAGAGCAAAACCGGAGGCATCACATCCATCCACTGATGCAAAACGCTGTATCCGAGCAGTTTCTTGTTCGGACCTGCATTGATAAACGTGCAGAGAAAGTCCTGAAAGGCTTTCAAACATACCATCACATAAACGTCAAACTGCATACCGATCACGAGTGCCACCACACTCAGAAGTTTCTTCACAATCTCAAGTTTCAGGAAAATATCACTGCGCCCAACCGCATTGATCGCCTGAAGGTTCGCGATGTGAATCGGCCAGAAACAATACGAGATACACATAATCCTTAGAAACGGCACACAGATCATCCACTTTTCTCCAAGCAGTGCCAAAACCAATGTATCCGCGACCGCAAACATTCCGAGAAGCATCGGAATCACCGCAAAAGAGCTCAGCTGGATCGCTCTTCTCATCATCTGGTGAACCTGCTCGCGGTTTTCCTGTTTCTCCGCAAATGCCGGCAGAAGCACCGCCTGAATCGCCGCTCCGAGATTCGTCGCAATCAGTTTCGGAAACTGTTCTCCGCGGTTATAGCTTCCCAGTAATTCTTCATTATATATCTTTCCGATCAAAAGTCCATACAGATTATTAAAAACATTGTCGAGAAGGGAAGCACAGAGAAGTTTCCATCCAAACGAAAACATCTCCTTCACCCTCGATAATGCAAAGCACAGCTTCGGTCTCCACGTCACTGTGAAGAACAAGGTAATCATCAGCGCCAGATAATAGGTGATCTGTTGCCATACCATCGCCCAGACACCAAAACCTAAATATGCCATTGCAACACTGATCGCACCGGAGATGATCGATGCCGTCAAAGTAGAAAGAAAAAGCCCGCGAAATTCCATATTTCGGGACACATAGGAAGTCTGTACGGAGATCACTGCGCCCGGAAACAATACAACCGCAAGCACTCTCACAATCTCTGTCAGATGATCAATCTCATAAAATCCGGCAATCACTGGTGCCGACAAATACAAGAGCACATACATGACTGCCGACATCGCAAGCTCAAAATAGCAGACTGAGGAAAAATCCAGCTCATCTGCATGGCGTTTTTGCACCAGAACGGTACTGAATCCACTCTGGACAAACACATTTGCAATCACAATAAAAATGGAAATGATTCCGACGACTCCGTATTCTGCCGGACTCAAAAGGCGTGCAAGGATCACTGCAATCACAAACTGTACGCCCTGCGCGCCTCCATTTTCGAGGACTTTCCAGAAAAGTCCCTTCACTACTTTTTGTTTCATTTCTGTCTCTGCCACACCAAAACTCCTTATTTCCTGCGGTCTCGACACGATAAAATCCGCAATCTCTGTCTTTCCTTTATCCGATTTTGCCTAATTCAATTTTTCCTGATTCAATTTTGCCCGATTCGACTTTATTCTGCCCGATGAAACCGTTTCTGCAACATCGCGTAAAATCCGGGTGCCATCGTCTCTAACCGGATGAAGAACCGTGTTCTCAGATTGAGTTCCCGATAAAACCGACGGTATTTCCGGTCAAATACCTTCTCATACTTGCGCGTATTGACCCAGGTCAGAAAACGAATCCGCGCAGATGCTCTCTCCACAGTCTGATGAAAACGCTCCCCGCTCTCTCTATCAAATCCGCGGTACATCTCCTCCATCGCACGGGCATAATTTCTTTGTTTTTCTTCATAATTGCCCTGTTTCATCAGCGTCGTCCACGATGCCGAACCGCCGAGGCGATAGACACACATACACCGATCCATATAGTATGCCCACCCGCGATTCGCACTCATCAACTGAAGCGGAATATCCGCGATCGGAGCGTTCACATAAAAGTCCGGCAGATGCTCGACCATACTTTTACGAAACATCAGCGATGCCGTCGGATAACCCGATGTCTTGTCAATAATCTCCTCCGGACGAAGCTTCCTGCTTCTGCGGTACGGACGCATCATGTGTTCCGTTATAGCCTTTCCCTGAACCTCAATCCTTGCGCTGTGCAGGCAGAGCGAACATCCCGGGTGTACCTCCATGAAGTCGACCTGGCGCTGGAGTTTCGTCTCATCCGTCCAATAGTCATCGCCCTCACACATCGCAATATATTTTCCTCTCGCTCTCGGGAAATTAAACGTTCCACTGATGTTCGTGAGTCCCTGCGAGTACTGATTTTCTGTCTGAAGAATCGGGAAAATCCGGTCCGGATAGCGCTTTGCATACTCCCGAATGATCTCAGCTGTGCGATCTGTCGAAGCGTCATCGTGAATCAAAAGTTCCCACTGAAAATTCGTTTTCTGTTTGATAAATCCATCCAGAGCATCCCGAATATACGCCTCCTGATTGTAGGTGATACAACAGATGCTGACCATGATCTCCCTTTTATTTGAATTCATGATTTCTTTTCCGTCCTATTATCTATCTTCCACGGGATAACCGTACAGAATTCTCTGTTTGGAAAATTCCAACCCTGTGTACGGCAACTAACCGTTACAATATCCTTACATTTTTCTTGCTAATCTTTTTTATTTTACAATATCCCCCATAAATTGTAAATCAAATATGGAATTTTCCTCTCATTTGTGTTAGATTAACAATGTATATGAATTCATTTTTCAGGAGGATTTTCTCATGTATAAAAAACATATATGCAAAAAATCTGGTCTCGCACTGATGCTCTCCGGCATCCTTGCAGTCGGATCTCTTTTCCCGGCATTTGCCGAGACTGTGACATTCAACGCTCCCGGTTCAACCACGGAAGGCACCTCAACGGAGCAAACCACCGGGACAACAAGTGCCACGGCCGAGACGAGCGGAACGATCCATGCAGGATCTACTCAGGTTGAGACCGGTGGTCCGGGCATGCCGACCCAGTCTGCTTCCACTACAGAGGCAGCTCCGGATGGCGTGACCACAAATGCACCAGATGGCACGACGGAAATTCCGACCACCACGGATTCCACTTCCACCGAAACTTCTGCTTTCTCTGAAGTTTCTTCCGATGGAAATGCGTTGACAGATGCTCAGGGTGCAGAGCTCGAGGCAGAGCGCGCAGCAGCAGAGGCAGAAGCTCAGGAAGATTCCAACAACCCGTTAAAAGTTCCTCAGCGTGAACCGCATTTACAGACAACCGTTCTTCTGATCGCAGATGGAATGACCTGGTCAAACCCATACGTCAACGATCAGCAGATCGAGGGCGCTTCCGCAGGATTCAGCTCAATTTCTACCTTCCTTGAGAACATTCACGGTGATCTTCTCTACCGTGTATACAATTCTCAGACCGGATGGACCGGATGGGCGATGAACGGTCAGCAGACTGCCGGTGCTTCCAATCCGATCCCGGTTGAGGCAATCCAGTACCGCTTCGCTGGAATCGTCGGCGATCAGTTCGACATCTACTACTCCACGATTCTGAGCGATGGCACCCAGACCGGATGGGCAAAAAACGGTGAGAGTGCCGGCTCGATGAACAAGGGACTTTACATCACCGGTTACCGCCTTGCATTCTTCCGCAAGGGCACAAACGGAGCAGAGGCTCTCGACACGACAAACGCTCTCGTTTCCGACCATTCAGACGGCATCCAGATCGTTGACGGTGCAATGAGATACATCCACGGCGACGGCTCGAACTACACTGGTTGGGGCTGGCAGGGAAGTGATCGCTACTACTTTAAGGACTCCGTTCCGGTAACCGGATGGCAGTACATCGACGGTCTCAAGTACTATTTCCAGGAAGATGGAAAACTTCTGACCGATGTCGAGTCCGTTCTCGGAAGCGACGGTCCGTACCTGCTTAAAGTCAACAAAGAGATGAACTGCTTAACCGTATACGCTCAGGATGGCGGAAACGGCTACATCATTCCGGTCAAGTCCTTCTTGACCTCCGTCGGCGATGACACCCCGATCGGTACGTTCAAGACTCCGGAGAAATACCGCTGGAGACTGATGATCCACGACGTTTACACGCAGTATGCAACCCGTCTCGGTGCTGGTCTTCCGATCCTGCTCCACTCAATCATCTACGATGCTCCAAACTCCTATTCCGTTTGGGCAAGTACATACAACAACATGGGAATCGCCCGATCCGCCGGATGTATCCGCCTTGTCAGCGGAGATGCAAAGTGGATTTACGACCACTGCCCGATTGGCACGACCGTTACGGTATATAACAGTGAGATCGCAGGTCCGTTTGAGCGTCCGACAATCAAGGAAGAAATTCCGTTTGAGCAGACCTGGGACCCGACTGATCCGAACGTCACCGAGGAAGGCATCGCTCAGGCAACTCAGCAGATCCTTGCAAAGTTCGCTCAGCAGTAATCATAAAACAGCGATCATAAAATACCAAACATAAAACGGCTAACATAAAATGACAAGCAAAAACAGCCAGCAAAAATGGCTATCGCACAAATCTGCGGTAGCCATTTTTTAGGATTAAGAACCCTCTATCAGAATCTTATAAGAAAGAACTGATCTCTTTCAACATCTTGTCAATCTGAATCGGTTTTGCCAGATATCCGGTCATTCCGGCTTCTTTCGCCAGTTCCCGGTCTTCCTCAAACGCATTTGCTGTCATGGCGATAATCGGAATCGTCTTGCAGCGCTGTGCAGACATCGCACGAATCTTTCTCGTCGCCTCATATCCATTCATGATCGGCATCTGAATATCCATCATGATCAGATCATATTGTCCGGGTTTGGAAGCTGCCATCTTCTCCACAGCAACCGTTCCATCCCCTGCAACCTCTACGCTGAGTCCCACCTGCGTGAGAATCTCATAGGCGATCTCCTGATTCAGCTCATTGTCCTCAACCAGAAGAACTTTCTTTCCTGCCGGAATGTGAATCTCGTCTTCCGGTTTCGGCTTATTGATCTCCATCGGTTTTGTGAGAATATCCCTGAGTTGCGACATGAACAGAGGTTTCTCACAGAAGGCTGTCACACCAGCTTCTTTCGCCTCTTCCTCCACATCCGACCAGTCGTAAGCAGTAAGGATGATGATCGGACTGCTGTCTCCAATCACCCTTCGGATACGGCGGACGGTCTCAATACCGTTCATATCCGGCATCAGCCAGTCAATGATATAGGCATAAAACTCATCTCCCATATCCACTGCATGTTTTGCACGAATCACTGCCTCCTTGCCGGAAACCGTCCACTCAGAACGCATTCCAATCTCAGTCAGCATCGAAGAAACGCTCAGACAGGTATCGGTATCGTCATCTGCAACCAGCACGCGAAGCCCCTGCAAGGAACCAATCTTCTTGTAGATTTTTCTCTCCCCGTTCAGCCGGAAGGTCAGGCAGACATCAAACACACTGCCGACACCCTCCTCACTCTCGAGATGGATCGTTCCGCCCATCATCTCAACAATCTTTTTCGTGATCGCAAGACCGAGACCCGTACCCTGAATGCAGTTGACGGTTGAGGTCTCCTCACGCGAAAAGTTCTCAAAGATGTGTTTCTGGAACTCCTTGCTGATGCCGATTCCGCTATCTCTCACAATAAAATGGTAGGTTGCACAGCCTTTCGGTGCCTTTTTCTCCTGTTTAACTCTAAGGCTTAGCACACCACCTGTTTTGTTGTATTTCACTCCGTTGCTCAAAATATTGAGAATGACCTGCGTCAATCTCAGCTTATCTGCAATAATGTCCTCGTCCACCACATCGACCGTGTCAATCAGGAAATCAAGCTGTTTTGAGGTGACAGACGGGCGGATGATCGTGCGAAGATCGTGGAGCAGATCCGGAAGATGAAGCGGTTTCTCATCAATCTTCACTCTCCCGCTCTCAATTCGGCTCATGTCAAGCACATCGTTGATCAGGGAGAGCAGATGCTCACTCGAGGTTCCAATTTTTTTGAGATAATCCTTTACCAGCTCCTTGTTGTCAATGTGCGAAGCCGCAAGGGAGGTAAAGCCGATGATCGCATTCATCGGAGTCCGGATGTCATGGGACATATTGTTTAAGAACGTAGTCTTTGCAGAGTTGGCACTCTCCGCCTGAAGCAGGGCTGTCCTTAAATCTTCCTGGCTCTTCTGCAATTTTTTATTCAGCTCCTGAGACTGCTCAACCGCCCCCTTCGCCTTTGCCTCCGCACGCAGAGACTTTTTCAAAAAGCTGAGAATGATAAGCAGAATGAGGAGAAAGACCAAAATAAAGGTCGTCGCTACCACAAGCAGATTGTCCTTGATGAAGTCCACAACCGTGACTTTTCTTGAACGATTGTCATACATGGACAACGCACCGGTAAGCATTGTGCTCGGCATGGATTTCAGCGTCTTATTTAAAATGGACATCAAAACCAAATTTCCACGTTTCACTGCAAAAGATACATTCTCCGGTTGAATCAAAGAAACACTGTGAAACTTACTATCTTTGATATAATTTGCGACCCGGCTTGAGCGGACAACAAAACCGTCTGCTTCGCCACCGCGCACAGCTTTCTGAACATCCTCCTGCGTGTCATACTCCACGATTTTCCACTGCGGATAGTTGTAGGAGATGTACCATTTCAACGCAAGTTTGTCTTTTGGAATTGCAATCGTATTCTCCGCATTTTCATCAAAATACGTCTTTGTCGTGATTACTGCTGGATTTGTGCTCCAGACGGTATTGGACAGAGAAAAATTATTTTTCTCCGCCAGATTCGGGTTCTGTGAAACATGGAAAATCATATCGATTTTGCCATCGTTTAATGCCTGTATCTCATCATCCTGAGAGTCAAATCCCACCAACTGAAACTTCAGCGCATGATCTCCGAGACAGTCCGTCGCATACGAAATGTAATCATTGATCACACCGATTACCTCTCCGCTCTCCGCCTGCAAAGAGCTGATTCCGGCATCATCCTTCAAATATCCGATCAGAATCGCGCCATGCTCCTTCAGCCACTCCTTCTCTTCCGTGGAGAGAACTGCCACGGACTTCGTAGCAAGGTATTCCTTGTAAAGATCATCGGAATAAAACGGTTTATCATACTCCATCGAACGCATCGCATTGTCCAGCTCTTCCTTCAGATCCAGGCGGTTCTTGTTGATTCCATAATAAATGCCGGAGCCTCCGGTTGTGACGATTGCAGACATCCCTGCTTCGACCCAGATCGGGGTCTCGGTGGAGATTACTCCGTCCACCTCGTGCTTTCCTGTCAGCTCCATCGCCCGTTCGATGCTGTCAATATTGATGTGCTGTGTCTTGATCCGATGCTCTTTCTCCCACTCAGAAAACTGCGTCGCCTGAATGCTGTCCTCCATGACGATGACCTTCTTGTTATTCAGAGTCGACAGATCCGACATGGAAATATCCTTTTTCGTGAGATCCGCATACAGGTAATATCTTTCCTGACCCATCGGCAACTCGGAAAACAGCATCTTCTCTGCGCGCTCGTCCGTGTAGGAGAGCGCTGCCATCAGATCGATTTCCCCGGCTTCGAGCATTCTCACCAATTCTCCAAAGCTTCCCTTTACATACTCGTACTGCCATCCGGTGTAACCGGCTACCGCCTGTTCGTACTCATAAGCGTACCCGCTTCGACCACCATTGACACCGGTAATGTGATAGGAATCCTCATACCAGCCCACACGTACAACCTTGGAATCTGTCTTTTCTCCTGCATGTTCTTGTTCTTCCGCACTCGCTCTCATCGGCAGTAGCGAAAAAATCATCATGCAGAGCAAGAAACATCCATATCTGCGCAAATTCCTCTTAAACTTATCTATATATTCTCCATCCCAGATCATATCGCCTCCCTATTTATGCCCTGCTTTATTGTTTTTCTTTTTGACTGAAAATCTGTGCTGTGCGAATTTCCATCCGGATTCCCCAAAACCACACCTTTGCAAACCACTCCTGAATTCGACTGATATGCAGATAATTCTTCATATAATAAAAAACACTCTGCTCACGAAGGCGCTGACGCTCCATCTGCCCTGAAAATGACTTGCTGATCGACACCGAATGCGCATGATCGTAACTCCGGTCGAGAAGCAAGACTGTGCGAAGTCCCATCGTTCTCATCTTCCACCCGAGCACATCCTCCTCCTGATACAGAAAGATTCCCTCATCATATCCTCCGGCTTCAAGAAATCTCCCCGCGTCAATCATCAGCAGAGAACCATGGACGACATCAACGGAAACTGCCTTTTTTCCCTCAAAATACGGCTTGGAATACTCGAGAAATGGCGCAAACAGACGACGGCTGACCGGTCCCATCGCGAGAAGCTGTCTCGTATACCCGCGCAGAGGCCAACCTCCCGTCATCTCCCCGTAAGTCACATCGTGCATTCGCGCACTCATCACGCCGATATCTGGATGCTTCTCAAAAAGTTTCAACATCCGAATGATCGTTTCCTCCGCAATCGTCACATCCGGATTCATGATCAGCACATGGGTTGCCTGACAGTGCTCGACCGCATAGCGAACACCAAAATTATTTCCCGCTCCGTATCCGCCATTCTTCTCTGCTCGAATCACATGAACTTTCTGATCCTCCAGACCTTTGAGCTGGTCCCACGAATCATCGGTCGACGCATTATCAACGACCACGATCTCCTCCGGCACATCATATTCATGGATCAGGCGGACGAGCTGTTCGGTTGTCTCGGCATCGTTATAATTCAGAATCACACTACAAATTTTCGTCTTCACATTCACAGGGATTCGTCCTCCTTCTCCTTTTTCCAGGGAATCGGACGGTCTTTCTGTACTCTCTGACCCTGCGCCTCAAGACGGTCAAGCGAGAGCTGTCCCCCCGCCATCTTCGGGATCGTCACGCACATCGCAAGTGTCTGAACCCGGGAATTCTTGCAGAAATGGTGACGCATGATATTCTTTACACGGCCTGCCGGAGACTGATACGGAAGCGCAAGAAATGCGCGAAGTATGCTCTTCTGCTCCGGTGTCATCTCCTTCCAGAAACGGTGACCAAATGCCGTCGCCTGCGCAAAGATCTGTCCATATGCGCGGGCAATCTCCTCTCCTCGTCCCTTCCGGCTCTCAATCGCCGTCAAAAGTCCCTTCTTCTGTGCGCCGAGCACATTGTCCTCATGCTGGCGATACTGATAGAGCGCCTCGTCTCCCCAGCTGATCACACCGAAGCATGAAGCGACAAGCGCAATCCACCAATCATGCATGCAACAGCTCTTCGGCGCCTTTGCGACGAGATGCAAGAGTGCACGGTTCATCATGCAGGCTCCGCCCGTCACCGGATTCTCTATCAATACCTCTGCAAACGAGCTGCGCTCCGGATGACAGTTCTGATATTCAAAGAAACTCGGGGCAATCGACGCGAGATTCTCATCCACAACCTCCATATCCGAGTGAAGCAGAATCGGGATCTCCTTTCCCATCTGTCTCTCCATCTGGCGCATTCTTCCGGCAAGCACTTTCACCTTGTCGTTGAACCAGACATCATCCTGATCGGAGAGCATCACATAATCACTCTCGTCCTCCTCAGCGACAAACTCCATCAGCGAGAAGAAATTCTGTGCTGATGCCGGAATTCTCTGTCTTTCTTTTCCCTCTGATTTCTGCAATGCCAATGCTTTTCGCTCCTGCGGAGTCTGATGATGATGAAGCACAATCTGCTTCGGATACCACTCGGCATAGCGCTCAAGAAGTTCCCTCGTTCCGTCATCTGATCCGTCATCCGAGATCACAATCCGCACGGGCACAGTCTGCGCCAGAATCGAGTCAAGCTGTTGTTCCAGATATTTCTTTCCCTGCCAGGTTGCCATCAAAACCGTAATCATTTTTTATTTTCTCTCTTTCTGTTTTCCACAAACTTCATTCCCATCTGATGGCTGATTGCCCAGCGCACTGCCGGACAAATTGCTGTCACATAATCCATCAGATGATAGGCGAGCATGTAACGCTCTTTTCCCTTTTCCTTCGGACTTCCTGCCCACGGTGTCTTTTCCAGATAAAACTCATACGCCTTGCGATAATGATTTCTGTTTCCGGCAATCCACGGTCTCTCATCCCCCATATAGTGAATGATCGCCGGGTGACGCTTCGCCGTTGTGAGCTGTTCTCTCTTCACTGCCCGATATGCAGGCTCATGGCGCACAAGCGTCTGATAAGAGAAATAGCGATAATTCGTAAAAAAATTATATCGCGGAGAAATCACCTGGATCTGCCCTTTCAGCCCTCCGTTGATCACATCCTGATCGCTCGCAAAAAGTTTTCCGCCCTTCTCCTTCCAGAAATCGAGAAGTCTCTGCTGAACGCCCTCTTCTCTCCACTTTTTCAGATTGATCAGCAGAACCCCCGAGTTGAAATACGGCTCGTCATTATCAAGCCCGATCGAGGCCTTCACCTCCGGATAGATTGTCGGTTCCATCACCGCACCGATCACATTTTCATGAAGCTCCGTCTTCCACAGATGCTTGAGTGGCTGGGCAACCACGGTGTCACAGTCGAGATAGAGAACCTTCTCAATGCTCTCCGGCAAGGCTTCCCCGACAAAGAGACGAAGCATGATGCTGATGTCATAGGCACCGGTCTCCACCTCAAAACCAATTTTCTGCTTGAGATCAGCAAGCTCCACAAAATTTAATCTGCGGCGATACTGATCGGCAATCTTTTTTAAATTCTCCTGATTTTCCTCTGAAATCGCCATTGACAGCACCCAGACCTCAATCTTCTCGACCTCCTGATTCCGGTCAAAGAGAGAATACATCGACACGCCTAAATGCATTGCATAAGCGTCATTTGACGCATAAACTACATTCATTTCTTTTTCCTCAGATTTCTCAGATCTTATTTTCCGTTTCCATCATTTCAAAATATACAGAAAAACTTTTTTCAAATAGCGTTGTTTCTATCATACAATATTCATGGAAAAAAGTAAACGGCGGTCCCGCCATCTCCTGCGGAACCGCCGTCTAGCTGTCATTGTTCATGCAGTGCACAAACAGTAACCTTTATTTTCTCAAAAGAAGAACCCATATGTGAACTACCCATTGTCTAAAGTCAGTAAGATTGCGGTAGTCTCATTTATCAAACAAATATCTGATCTTTTATACCTCAAACATCAGATCGCCATAGCTCGGGAACGGCCACAGATCCTTATCCACGATCATCTCCAGTTTATCAGCCGGTGCACGCAGAGCAGCCATTGCCGGAACAACCTTGTCGTGGTAAGCGTGAGCCTGATCGCTTCCGCTCTCCATGCCCTCGCACTCCTCAACAATATCTGCCAGAGCGGCCAGTGCTACCTTTATATCGGACAGCAGAGCAGAAGTCTCAGTAAGCAGTTCGGTCTGTACGCTGGTGTCAGCCTCCGGACAAGCACTCTTTACCTTACCTAAGGATTCAGCCAGCTCGGTGGTGTACTTGATAACTGCCGGAATGATCTGCTTGCCTGCCATGTCGAGCATCGTCTTTGCCTCGATATTGATGACCTTTGCGTAAGCCTCGTACTCAACCTCTGCACGGGACTGAAGCTCTGCCTCGGTGAATACGTCGAAGGACTCGAACAGCTTGATTGCCTTCTCAGTGGTCAGTGCCGGGATTGCATCTACCATAGAGCGGATGTTCGGCAGACCACGGCGCTCAGCCTCCTCAACCCATGCATCGGAGTAACCGTTGCCGTTGAAGATGATGTGCTTGTGCTCTCTAAGCAGCTTCTTGATCATATCATGAACAGCGGTGTCGAAGTCATCTGCCTTCTCCAGCTCGTCTGCTGCTTCCTTGAATGCCTCTGCAACGATCGTGTTCAGAACTACGTTCGGGGAAGCGATGGAATCTGCGGAACCAACCATACGGAACTCGAACTTGTTTCCGGTAAATGCAAACGGTGAAGTACGGTTACGATCGGTTGCATCCTTATCCAGATCCGGAAGAGTTGCAACGCCGGTCTTTAAGGTACCGCCCTTCTTGGAGTGGGTTGCCTCACCGGTACTGCACAGCTGATCGATGACATCCTCAAGCTGTTCGCCTAAGAATACGGAAATGATTGCCGGCGGTGCCTCGTTTGCTCCAAGACGGTGATCGTTGCCGACATCTGCTGCGGACTCACGAAGCAGATCTGCATGAATATCAACAGCCTTCAGGATACATGCCAGAACCAGAAGGAACTGAATGTTCTCGTGCGGGGTCTCGCCCGGGCTTAACAGGTTTACACCATTATCAGAAGTCAGGGACCAGTTGTTGTGCTTACCGGAACCATTGACACCTGCGAATGGCTTCTCATGAAGCAGACAGGACAGTCCATGACGACCGGCAACTTTCTTCAAAGTCTCCATAACCATCTGGTTGTGATCAACTGCAAGGTTTGCCTGATCGTAGATCGGAGCCAGCTCATGCTGTGCCGGTGCAACCTCGTTGTGCTGGGTCTTAGCGGTAACGCCGAGTTTCCACAGCTCCTTGTTGACCTCATTCATATAAGAACCAATTCTCTCACGAATTGCTCCAAAGTAATGATCATCCAGCTCCTGACCCTTCGGAGGCATTGCGCCGAACAGGGTACGACCGGTGTAGATCAGGTCTTTTCTCTGTAAATATTTTGCACGGTCAACCAGGAAATACTCCTGCTCCGGTCCTACGGACGGAACCACACGTTTTGCAGTGGTGTTGCCAAACAGTTTCAGAATTCTCAGGGACTGTTTATCAATTGCCTGCATCGAACGAAGAAGCGGGGTCTTCTGATCGAGTGCCTCACCCTTGTAAGAACAGAATGCGGTCGGAATGCACAGGGTCACACCGATTGCATCCTCCTTTAAGAATGCCGGAGAAGTACAATCCCAAGCGGTATATCCTCTTGCCTCGAAGGTAGCACGAAGACCACCGGACGGAAACGAAGATGCATCCGGCTCACCCTTGATCAGCTCTTTGCCGGAGAACTCCATGATGACTCTTCCCTCGGAATCTGGAGCGGAAATGAAGGAATCATGTTTCTCAGCGGTAACGCCGGTCAGTGGCTGGAACCAATGTGTATAGTGAGTTGCTCCTCTCTCGATTGCCCAATCCATCATTGCATGAGCAACAACATCTGCGATAGACGGGTCCAGTTCTGCACCATCCTCGATGGTTTTCTTCAGCTTCTTGAATACGGCCTTCGGCAGGCGCTCTTTCATTACAGTCTCGTTAAAGACATTCTTGCCGAATACTTCAGACATATTTACGATCTCGCTCATAAATTTTTCCTTCCTCTCCTTTGAATTTCCATTCCGGATCTCCTCATTGATTCATACAGTCCATACCGGGGTTGAACCCCCTTCCGTTCCTCATGAAATCACGCAGAAAATAAAAAATGAATAAATCTGCATTGTTTCTGTATATCCTGCATAAAAAAAGATGGCGCCCTCCTTCTTATAAGAAGAACGCCATCGTTCTTTATTAAAATAACCCATCTCACCAGAAAAAGCAAGTACTTTTTCACGATTTTCTTCTTTTCCTGTCAGAAGTTTATTTTATTAAGTACGACCCCTAATTTCAAGCCTTATTTGCGGAACCAAACAGTTCAATCTTCTCTCTTACGGTTGCCTTGATTGCCTCTGCGCCCGGAGCAAGCAGTTTTCTCGGGTCAAAGCCCTTGCCCTGCTCATCCTTGCCTTCCTCGATGTACTTACGGGTAGCAGCAGCAAATGCCAGCTGGCACTCGGTATTTACGTTGATCTTTGCAACGCCGAGAGAGATTGCCTTCTTGATCTGATCAGCCGGGATTCCGGTACCACCGTGCAGAACCAGCGGAAGATCACCGGTCTTCTCCTGAACTGCTGCCAGAGTCTCAAAGCTCAAGCCCTTCCAGTTTGCCGGATACTTTCCGTGGATGTTGCCGATACCTGCTGCCAGGAAGTCAACGCCCAGATCTGCGATTGCCTTGCACTCGTTCGGATCAGCGCACTCGCCCATACCGATAACGCCATCTTCCTCACCGCCGATGGAACCAACCTCAGCCTCGATTGACAGACCCATTGCATGAGCAACCTTAACCAGCTCTTTGGTCTTCTCCACGTTCTCTTCGATTGCATAGTGAGAACCGTCAAACATGATGGAGGAGAAACCAGCCTTAATGCACTTGTAGCAGCCATCATAGGTACCATGATCCAGATGCAGAGCAACCGGAACGGTGATGTTCATCTCCTCGATCATTGCCTTAACCATCTGTGCTACGGTCTTAAATCCGGTCATATACTTGCCGGCACCCTCGGAAACACCCAGAATTACCGGGGAGTTCATCTCCTGAGCCGTAGCCAGGATTGCCTTTGTCCACTCCAGGTTATTGATGTTAAACTGTCCTACTGCATAATGCCCTTCTTTTGCTTTTTTCAGCATTTCTGTTGCAGATACTAACATGATTCCATCCTCCATTCATGATATTTGTAACTGTCCGTTACAATCTGCCTAACGCATGAACTGTAACAACTGTTTCATACCTTCTTCATGTATCCCCACAGTTACATATTTTCTTTTCAAAAACATACCCATAGTATAATACATTTTTTGTGATTTGAAAAGAGCCTTCGTTATTTTTTTGGCAATAGAATTCGCTTTTCCGAATTTTTTCAACCGCCAAAAAGGTACTTTTTCTATCTAAACTAACCGTATTTCTTATAATCCGAGAATCTCTGCGACTTCCTTCTCCATATCCGTGCGGTCACAAACTCTTGTATGACGGATCGGTGCGGTACGGATCTCCTCAACTGCCTGAGGAACCGGAAGATTCGCCGTCTTGCTTAAATCATCCACGATCGCAAACTCGTCGCGGTCATCCTGTTTGCCGTCGATTGCCGCCATAACGCTGTGAGCAAACTTATACGGACTTGCCGTCGAAGCAATCACAGTCGGAGTATTGTCCTTCGTCTCCTCGCGGTACTTTCTGCAAACTGCACTTGCGACAGCGGTGTGGGTGTCGATCACATATCCGGTCTCCTCGTAGACGTGGCGGATCTCATCTGCATCTTCCTTCTCGGTCGCATAACCACCGCAGAAATCCTTCATAAAATCTCTCTGTGCGTCGGTTACCGTGTAGGCGCCCTTCTCGCTCAGCTCCTTCATCAGTGCGCCTGTTGCCATCGCATCGCAACCGGTACTTAAGTAAATCAGACGCTCCAGGTTGCTCGAAATCAGAATATCCATAGACGGGGAAGTCGTCAGAATAAACTCTCTCTTTCTGTCATACGTTCCGGTCTGGAAGAAATCGTAGAGTACCTTGTTGTCATTAGAAGCGCAGATCAGCTTCTTGATCGGCACGCCGAGCTGTTTTGCAAAGTAGGCAGCCAGAATATTTCCAAAGTTTCCGGTCGGAACCGTCACATTGATCGGATCTCCGTCTGCAATCTCCTCATTGCTCACAAGTTTTGCATATGCATACACATAATATACAATCTGCGGAACAAGACGACCGATGTTGATCGAGTTTGCAGAGGAGAGCTGGAAGCCCTTGCCTGCAAGGCGCTCTGCAAAATCCTTGTCCCCGAAAATATTCTTCACTCCGGTCTGAGCATCGTCAAAGTTTCCATGAATTGCGACAACTGCGGTGTTGTCTCCCTTCTGGGTCACCATCTGAAGCTCCTGAATCCGGCTGACACCGCCCTGCGGGTAAAAGACGATGATTCTCGTTCCCGGAACGTCCGCAAAACCTGCAAGAGCCGCCTTTCCGGTATCACCGGAGGTTGCCGTCAGGATCACGATGTCGTTCTTTACCTGATTCTTCTTTGCGGATGTCGTCATCAGATACGGAAGAATCGAGAGTGCCATATCCTTAAATGCAATCGTCTTTCCATGGAAAAGCTCCAAATAGTAAGCACCATCTGCCTTTACAAGCGGAGCAATCTCCTCGGTATCAAATTTTTCATCGTAAGCGTGATTGATGCAGTAACGAAGCTCCTCCTCTGTAAAGTCGGTGAAGAACAGCTTCATTACCTGATAAGCTGTCTCCTGATAAGTTGCCCCGTAGAGTTCTTTCAGCGGAATATCCAGTTTCGGGATTTCCACCGGCATAAACAGACCGCCGTCATCTGCAAGACCTTTCAAAATTGCCTGAGAAGCAGTCAGACCGCTTTCTCCGCCCCGTGTGCTCTGATAAGATAAATTCATGGGTATCTTCCTTTCTCTCTTCTCTGAATGTCTCTGAATGGTTACTGCTCCCAGCAACGAGCAAATTCTGATCTGTTCCCTGCATGCACAGCAACAAAACCTGGGTCCTTACATGCTGACCTTTGCGAAGAGTGTAACATATTTATGGAAATGGTGCAAGACTCCAACTCCGTCGTTTTTTTGTCATAAAACCGTGCTCGACCGTCCTCCCGCTCAGAATCCTCTTTGGTTCTTCTCTTCCTATTTTTTTCCGCCATCGTTTTTCTTCTCGTTTTCACACTCTACACCTTCATAAATTTAATTTAATAAAGTATTACAACCAAAAACCTGTGGCAAAAACAAGTTAAAAATTGTATTTTTTCGAAAAAACTATTGACTTTTCGATTTTTGGCGCATATAATGCAAAAAAAAGCAATTCAAACAGAAATGCAACATAGATCAGAGGAGCAAAGGCGCTCGGCATCCCCCGCAACTGGGGGCATGTTCGAGTGCCTTTTTTACTCTCAATTCTATCGCGGAAGCGCAAATGGAACTTTTGATGACTATCTCATAGAAAGGTGGCAGAGATTATGATAAAAGTTGAGAACCTGAAAAAGAACTACGGAAGCCTGGAGGTTTTAAAGAATATCAATCTGACTGTTGAGGAGGGCGAGAAGCTTGTTATCATCGGACCGTCCGGAAGCGGTAAGAGCACTCTGATTCGCTGCATGAACTACTTAGAGGAGCCGACCGCCGGAGAGGTTTACATCAACGATCAGCTGATGACAAAGAAAAACCGCGGTGAGATGGCGAGAAAGTATTCCTCGATGGTGTTCCAGCAGTTCAATCTGTATCCACATATGACGGTTCTCCAGAATCTGACTCTGGCACCGATCAAGTTGCAGAAAGTTCCGAAAAAAGAAGCCGAAGAGACGGCTATGAAATATCTTGAGCGCGTTGGTCTTGCCGACAAGGCTGGCGCCTATCCTCAGAACCTTTCCGGTGGTCAGCAGCAGCGTGTGGCGATTGCCCGTGCGCTCTGCACGAAGCAGAAACTGATCCTCTTCGATGAGCCGACTTCCGCTCTCGACCCGGAGATGGTTCAGGAAGTTCTCGACGTTATGGTCGGACTCTCCAAAGAAAATATCACAATGGTTTGTGTCACCCACGAGATGGGATTTGCAAGACAGGTTGCTGACCGCGTCATTTTCATGGACGGCGGATATATTGTAGAAGAAGGAACTCCGGAGCATTTCTTCACGAATCCGGAGAACGAGCGTACCAAAGCGTTCTTAAGCAAGATTCTTCATTAAACAATCGCAAGAAACGATGGCGCCGATTTTGCTTTCTTAATATTACTGCTAGCATAAAGGCTCCTTCGACGATTTTCCAAAATATACCACATACATAGATATGCAGGAATAATCAGGTCAGGGAGTCTTTTTGTATAGAAATGAGTCACAGAAACTTTTTTTGAGGAGGAAACAATTATGAAAAAGAACATGTTCAAGACAGGTACCGCTCTCTTTGCTACTGCTATGATGATGGCAGCTGTACTGACCGGATGCTCCGGTTCCGATTCGGGTGCTTCCACAACTGCTCCTGCTGATACCACAGCAACCACCACGGAAGGAAGCTCTGCTGACAATTCCTCCGCATCCGGAGACACCACTGCTGACGTTCAGAAGATTATCGACGCCGGCAAACTGAAAGTCGGAACGAAAGTCGATGTTCCGAAGTTCGGTTACCAGAATCCGGAAACCGGAAAGATGGAGGGTGTAGAAGTTGATCTGGCTTACGAGATCGCAGGAAAGATCTTCGGATGCACCGCTGACGAGGCAAAGGACAAGGATCTCGTCACTTTCCAGGGTGTGACCGCAAAGACAAGAGGACCGCTTCTCGACAATGGTGAGGTTGACCTCGTCATTGCAACTTACACGATCACTCCTGAGCGTAAGGAAAAATGGAATTTCTCTGACCCATACTATACAGACGCTGTTGGTCTTCTCGTTCTGAAAGACTCCGGCATTGAATCGATCAATGACCTTGACGGCAAGATCATTGGTGTTTCTCAGGGTTCCACGACTGCAAAGGCATTCGGTGAGTACACCAAGGAAAACAACATCAACGTGAAGCCGGAATTTGAGGAGTTTGACGGTTATCCGTCTCTGGCAGCTGCACTTGCAGCAAAGAACATCGATGTATTCTCCGTTGACCGCGCAATTCTTGCAGGATACAACGATGACTCCACCACCCTTCTTCCGGATCGTTTCGCAGAGCAGGAGTACGGTGTTGCTTCCAAGCTCGACAACAAGGGACTTGCAGAGCTGGTAAACGGCGTTGTCGACGATCTCAAGAGCAGTGGTAAAATGGACGAAATGATGAAAGGTTGGGGAATCGAATAACTCATGATAAAAGAACTGTTTAACGTAAAAGGCTGGGAGGCATTCATGGAAGTCCTCCCGGAGGAATACATACCAGGTTTTATCATGACACTAAAAGTAGCGCTGGCAGGTCTCCTGCTGGCGCTTGCCTTAGGTGTCATTTTTGGAATGCTTTCCACTGTGAAAGTAAAAGTCTTAAATGTCATCGCAAGAATCTATGTGGAATTTTTCCAGAATACTCCTCTCGTTGTACAGGTTTTCTTCTATTACAACTGCCTGCCGTTCGTGATCGGCGGAAGAGTTCCGAAATTCATCATCGGTGTCATCGGCGTCGGCATCTACCACGGTGCCTACATCTCCGAAGTCATCCGAACCGGTATCGAGGCTGTGCCGAGAGGACAGTTTGATGCCGCATACTCACAGGGTTTCACCTACCTTCAGACGATGCGCTACATCATTCTTCCGCAGACGCTCAAGATGATCATGCCACCGCTTGCAAACCAGGCGCTCAACCTTGTGAAGAACACTTCTGTTCTCGCAATGATCGCAGGAATGGATCTGATGTATCATGCGGATTCCTGGGGCAGTGATCTCGGATACTTCGTGCAGGCATATCTGCCGTGTGCTCTTTTGTACTTTGTCATTTGTTTCCCGATCGCAAAGCTCTCCCGCTATTTGGAGATCCGCGCAAAGCGCACTCCGGTTCCGAAAAAAATGAAGGGGGTGGCATGAAATGGCTGAGGTATTTGCATCCATCTTTACAAAATCCAATCTTCTCTTTATGATGCAGGGACTTCTGACGACGGTTTTGATCTCCGCATGCACGATTGTTCTGAGCCTGTTCTTCGGCACACTCGTCGCAATGGTTCGCCACTTCTGTACCGGAAAGCTGACGATCCTCTCCCGCCTTGTCGGAGCCTACATCGAATTTTTCCGCTGTACACCGAACATCCTGTGGATTCTCTGGATTCGCTTCACGATGCAGGGTGATCCGACCGTGAAAGCAATCTTCGCCTGTACGCTGTTCACAACCGCTGTAATTGCAGAGATCGTCCGCGGAGGCTTAAACAACGTTCCGAAAGGACAGTTTGAGGGAGCTGCCTCCCAGGGCTTTACATTCTGGCAGACGATGGTCTACATCGTTCTCCCGCAGACATTCAAGAGCATCATCCCGGCACTGCTCTCTCAGGTTATCACCGTCATCAAGGATACTTCATTCCTGAAGGCAGTCGACATTGCCGAGTTCATGAGAAACAGCAGTATTGTCATGGGTTCTCTGCGCAGTCCTGCACAGATCACAACCCTGTATGCATTCATCGCACTCTGCTATTTTGCAATCTGCTTCTCCCTGTCCTGCGCCGTGCGGTTTTACCAGAAACGGATTCAGGCGACCGCGTAAGAAATCTAGGATTCTGTTTGTAAAACTATTTATTAAGGAATATGAAGTTTTGTTCGAGACAGATGCTAGAGCATGTTTGAAATATTTATTTTCAGGCACGCTCTAACATCTGTCTTTTTGATTGACTGCTTTTATGGTATAATGTGCAAAAAAGAAAAATTAAGAGGTATGACTCAAATCACTTAACACAGGCTTCTTATCTCTCATTCTACATTTAGAAAGGACTCACTGTCATGTATACTTACGCTTGGTACCACTGGCTGACGTTCTTTTACGTCTATTGCTTTTTCGGATGGATTTTTGAATCCACCTACGTTTCTCTGAAACAGAGACACTTTGTCAACCGTGGCTTTCTCCGTCTCCCAATGCTCCCCCTTTACGGAACCGGAGCAGTGATGATGCTATGGGTCTCTCTGCCGGTGAGAAACAGCCTGATCGCCGTCTATTTCTCAGGTTTAATCGGAGCCACTGTTCTCGAATACATCACCGGATGGGCGATGGAACGTTTATTTAAAGTGCGTTACTGGGATTACAGCAATCAGAAATTCAATCTGCACGGATACATTTGCCTGACTTCCTCGATTGCATGGGGTTTCCTGACAATCCTTATGACGGAAGTAATTCATCCACCGATTGCAAAGGCTGTTCTCGAAATCAAACCTCACACAGAATGTTTTTTCCTGATCACAACAACGATTCTCTTTGGATATGATACGTTCCAGTCCACGAAGGAAGCTCTCGACCTCGCTCGCGCCCTCGAATCAATCACCAAACTGCGTGCCGAGCTTGAGGATATGCAGGTTCAGATTGCCCTTCTGCGTGCTGAGACGGTTCAGGAAATCCACCGCATCAAAGAAAATGTCCGCGATTCCGTTGTCGAATCTGCCGAGCTTCGCCATGAGAATATAAACCTCAAGAAAGAAGAATTCGAGACAAGAATTCAGGAGCTGTCCAAACAGCTGAACGAAAAGCGCGACGTTCTCAAAACACGCATTGGCAAACGTACCCCTGCAATCCTTCGTCGAAACCCAGGTGCAATCTCCCGCCGTTTTGCTTCTGCGCTGAAGGAATTGCGTAGTACAATTGAGAACTTATAGCCCAAAAATGTTTAATCAAATCAATTAGCAAAAGAGAACCTGTTGACGTTATTAAAGATCATTTTTATTTTCTTAACTCGCAAAAGTATTTCGTTTGGCGGAGCGCGAGAAAATCCAGCCAAAAACTCAAACGCACTTCAACTGTTCAATCAGCTCCTGCATACACCGCTCGGGATTGCTTCCATTGACATAGAGCAGAATCTGGTTCTCCCCGCGCTCCGCAAGCACCCGATAATAACAACTGTGTTTGAGTACCGCCGTATTTACAATAATGACTTCCTTGCTTCGGATGCTCTCTCCGTCGTAGTTATTCTTGTCCGCGGACATAAACTGCCACTGCGGAAACTGCTCTCGAAACCGCTTCTGCCAGTTCACATGACCTCCGATCACAATCACCCGGCGTCCTTTCAGGATTGTCCGAAGATTTTCCGCACAGTTTCCTCCCATTTTTTCTATTTCTTCTGTTTCTTTTATATCTTTTGTATCTTCTGTATTTTCTGTATCTTTACTATTCTCCGATTCATCTATATACTGTCCCAAATACGGATTCTGTGACCTTCCAGATCCCCCGCGAAAACTCCCCGTCATCTGCCAAACGTACTCTCGAAGCTGGTTTAACTCCTTCCCTCTTCGCTCCTGCTCCCGCCTCAGCTCTTCAATCTGATCCTTTCTCTGCTCGAGACATTGATTTGCCTGACAGAGGCTCTGATCAAGGTTCTTGCGATCTGTCTTCATTCTCTCCAATCTCTCTCGCAAATTCAGATTCTCTCTCTGAAGTTCCTGAAGACGTCTTAAAAGTCTCTCGCACTCTTCCACATCAATCTGTTTTTCTCTATCCCCGAAAAACTTCTTTCGTCTCTTTTGTTCTTCCCGCTCCTCACGATTCCGCTCACAGTATTCCGTCAGCTTTCCGATATATTTACACAGGGTGGATGCCAACAGCCACGGCATATACTCCTCCCAGTCCATATCGGCATTCAGAGAAAAAATCTTCTGAATCTCCTGATCGGTCAGCTGAATTCCCTGCAACATCCTTGGATTCATATGAAAAATCGAAAAGATCTCCCGATAATCGCATCCGACTTCCGTGCCATCTCCATCCCCGTTTTCCGCATGTTCTGCCTCAGTGCCCTCCATTCCTTCTGCCTCCGCCATCATTTTCCGAAGCGTCTCATCACTCACATCCCGAAGCGGGTGTTCGAGACAACTCTTGACGTAATCCTCACAGCGATAGATCTCCTTCATCTCCCTGAATTTTTTGCGTCCCTCTGCACTGATTGCGACCTCTTCTTCCGTCTCATTCATCTGCAACTCGTAATCCTGAAGGACCGGAAGAAAGGTATAAAACAGAAAATCCTCCTCTCGCGGAATCTCAAGTTTCTCTGCCATCGCAATTCCAAGAACTGACGCCGAGATTCTAAGTGCCATATCAGACTCTGTGGAAAGTTGTGCAAAGACGGTTCCATTCATCCGCTCACACCCGCGGAGAAACTTCTGCATCTTTCTGTATCCACTCTGCGCAATCTCCCAGAACATCTGATAGGCATCTCCCTTTTGAGGTGCATTCTGACGAATCTGTTCAAGAAGCTCCATGCACCATCTTGCATCCTCCCTCTGCCACTGAGGAAACCAAGCGAAGAAATTTTGATCCTGAAATTCATTTTTCCGGAAATCAGGACTTGACCCCGAAGCCCCAGAAAGTTTCTCACGAACCGCACGAATTTCTTTCAGACACCTCTCGTTTTTGACGAGCGCATAGACCAGATACTTCTGTATGGAAATTGTGATTGTCTTCTGATCAAGCTCCAGTGCCTTTCGGCTGTGATAAGCAATCGCCAAGGTCTGATGCTCCAACCATGCCTCCAAGACATCCCCGCTCACGACCTGCTCATACGCAAGCTCAAGCGCATTCTCATCGAGAACTGCCATATTTTCAACTGTCTTTCCGATTTCACCCGGAAAACGACACCGAATTTTCTCGGGAATCTGCTTTCTCCCAATCCCAAGATCTCCAATGCGCTCCATCAGCGCCATCCGATACTCCGGCACGCTTAAAAAATACTGCATCAGCTTCGCCTTTGCGCGCACCTTGCACTGGAGTTTCCCACTCATCACCATTTCCATACTCATCTGTCCTCTCCGAATGCATCCGACTTCCGCTTCCGGAACATTCTCGAGAACGATCTCCGGGCAAAATGTCTGCATCCTGCTCTTTTTCGTTTATTCTGTTGATTTTCTCTCTTCTGATCTGTCCGCGAAATCTGCGCATGAACATCTCGATATCTTTAGAACCCAACCGGAAAGAAATCCGGTGAAGATAAATTCAGTATAGACGTAGCTCTGATCCCTGTCAACTGTTTTTTCGTACCAGTTTTCTCTATAATAACCACCATCTCCATCACTCTCACAAAAAAGAAAAAAGGAGCCAGACTGCCACAAAGCAATCTGACTCCCTGTAAACTCAAAAGTTTGGGTTCTCCTCAGAGTTTTACATAAATAAATTACATCAGCTTGTCCACCATCTCGGCAACTGCCTTTCCGAGTGCCTCAGACTTCTCGTCTGCGTCAGCTAAGGAAGTGCCCTTTACGCCATAGTAGAACTTGATCTTCGGCTCAGTACCGGACGGACGAACGCACAGCCATGCATTGTCGTTCATGTCATAGTACAGAACGTTGGATGCCGGAAGACCGGTCGGAACAACCTCGCCGGTTGCCATATCCTTAATCGTATCCTTCTGGTAGTCACGAGCAGACAGAACCTTGTACTCTCCAACCTCTGCCGGGGTGTTGTTTCTCAGAGTCTCCATGATCGACTGGATCTTTGCCAGACCCTCGATACCGGACAGACCGATGGACTTTACGGAATCCTTGTAGTAGCCGTACTTGTCGTACATTGCAACCATTGCATCCCACAGAGTCATGTTCTTGGTCTTGTAGTATGCAGCAGCCTCACACAGAGCAACCGTAGCGGAAACTGCATCCTTATCACGCGCATAGGTACCGATCAGACAGCCGTAGCTCTCCTCCATACCGAACATGTAGTGACCAACACCGGTATTCTCCTCCTTGAGGATCTGCTGGCCGATCCACTTGAATCCGGTCAGGCACTCCACGAGCTTACAGTTGTAAGCACCTGCAACGGCATCGATGAGGTTCGTGCTCACGATAGACTTAACAACCTCAGCGTCTGCCGGGATCTTGTTCTGAACAGCCTTCTGGCTCAGAACGTACTCACACAGCAGGGAACCGGACATATTTCCGGTCAGGGAAATGTACTCGCCGGACTTGGTGTCCTTCACATACACACCAAGACGGTCCGCATCCGGATCAGTTGCCAGAACAAGGTCTGCATCGATCTCCTTTGCGAGCTTCAGACCCAGAGCAAATGCCTCTGCTGCCTCCGGGTTCGGATAGCTTACAGTCGGGAACTCACCATCCGGAAGCTCCTGCTCACGAACTACATAGACATTCTCAAAACCGATGTCATGCAGAGCACGGCGTACCAGAACGTTTCCTGTTCCATGCAGAGGAGTGTACACGATCTTGATGTCCTTCTGCATCTTGTTAATGGCATCCTGATTGACAACCTGAGCCTCTACATGAGCCAGATACTTGTCATCGATCTCTGCGCCGATTACCTTGTAAAGTCCAAGAGACTTCGCATCGGAAGCGGTCATTGTCTTCACAGTAGACAGGTCCTCGATTGCCAGAACCTCTTCGGTAACCCCCTTGTCATGAGGCGGAGTGAACTGTGCGCCATCCTCCCAGTATACCTTGTATCCGTTGTACTCAGGCGGGTTGTGGCTTGCCGTTACATTGATTCCTGCGATACATCCAAGCTCTCTCACAGCGAAGGACAGCTCCGGAGTCGGACGCAGGGACTCGAACTTGTAAGCACGGATTCCGTTTGCTGCCAGAGTGCGTGCTGCCTCATCTGCGAACTCAGGAGACATACGGCGGGAGTCATATGCGATTGCTACGCCTCTGTCTGCTCCTCCCTGCTTGATGATGTAGTTTGCAAGTCCCTGGGTTGCACGGCGTACTACATAGATATTCATGCGGTTGATACCGGCGCCGATGATACCACGCAGACCTGCGGTACCGAATTCCAGGTCCTTATAGAAACGCTCTTTGATCTCATTCTCATCTCCGGCAATTCCGCGCAGTTCCTCTTTTGTAGCCTCGTCGAAGTACGGATTATCAAGCCATTCCTGATAAATCTTCATGTAATCCTTCATAACTAATACTCCCTCCTGTTTTTCCCCATTCTTATCGTTCTTCCGATGGCAAATTGATGATCTATTTTCGATTACATCCATCGACTTTCCGACGTTTCTGTCAGGTCACGGGTACGACCTGCGATGCTTTTATTATATAACAATGCATCTGAAAAAGGAAGAAAAACCCGGGAATTTCTCTTACTTTATTTTTTCGAGAAAGTGCATTCTTTTCTCCTGCTGGGATACCAACACGCGAAGCTTCTCCACATTCTTCTCCGGAATCCACGCTTTATTGCTGTTGTTGTAATAATTGAGCTGTTTCTGGTATTTTTCCGGATAGAGAAGCAGGTAATACAGCCGATTTCGCTCCGTCCCATCAAGTGGATTTTCCCTCTCATATCGCTCAAGCAAAGACACCCCAAGCAGCTCATTCCAGCCATGTTTTTCCATGACTTTCCTCATGAAACGGCTCAGATCACTCATCTGACTCCCCCGATGCATCTGATGAAATTCCACAAAAATTGCCTCATCTCTGCGAAGAAGCAAATGATGCTGGTCAAGATCTCCATGACACAAAAAAAGCCGGTCCTCCTCATTCTTTTTCTCGAGTCGTTCCAGCCCCTTCTGTGCCTCAAGCGCCTGCTCATAAAATTGATCAAAGTCAGTCGCAACACAGCGTTCAAATTCACTTTTCTTTCGTTTTCCGCGGATGAAAGCCCGAACCCGCTTCATTTCCCGGTTATGCCGTTCCATCTCACAGCTCAAATCGGGCGGAATTGTGGAACCCATACTCCACGCATCCTGCCAGGAAATTCCCTGGAATGCTCGGTGAAGCCTTCCGATCCATTCTACTGCGACAAAGATCTCTCTCGTGTCACGCAGACTACATTCCCGCTCAGAAAACCATTCTTTTAATACATACCGGGTGCCATCCGGTCCTACCGTGACAAGCTCGCCCTCCTTATTGCGGATATACTGGTCCACATAAGGAATTCCCCGCTCTCTCAAAGCATAAAGAACCGCCTCCTCAAACTCAAGCCGTTTTACGGTTCCGCGATATTCCTTGAGCAGAAAAATCCGGTCATTCTGCTCCCAGATCCATGCTCCGCGCCCCCGGCGGACTCCATCCAGCTCCCCCTCGTAATGCTGTAAAACATCCAGATAACTGTCGTTCACACCCACCCCTCCACTCTCTGATTGTTTCTGTTCCCTTCGTTTTCATTCCCAGAAACATCTCTCCATTCCCGGCTACTTCCAAAGTATGAGCAATAGAGGGGAGATTATTCGTAACAGTTCCGAACAAAAATCCGGATTTCACTGAATCTCATCTACTGGATTTCAATACGCACAGTTTATTTAGATTCCTGTACTTAAATTCTGATACTTCGTTTTTGCCTGATGTTCTCCGGTGATCGAGAATTCCACCCACTCTGCGACATTCGTCGCGTGATCCCCGATACGCTCAAAATACTTGGCAATCATCAGAAAATCGAGAAGTGCCTCACCCTTTTCCGGGTATTTTGCGATCAGATCAACAATCTCCCGTTTTACCTTATCAAACAGGTCATCCACCTCATCATCGGATTTAATCACAATTCTCGCAGAGGAAAGATTGCGTGCCACATAGGAGTCCACGGACGCGGTTACCATCTTCATCGTCGCAGATGCCATATCCTGAATGTGGACATGGGACTCCAACTCAAATGCATTCTTGTCATCGAGAACACGGACGATATCCGCAATGTCTGCGCACTGATCTCCGATGCGTTCCATATCTGAAATCATCTTGAGTGCAGCCGAAATCAACCGCAGATCCCCGGCAACCGGCTGTTGCTGAAGAAGAAGTTTCAGGCAAAGTGTCTCGATATCCCTTTCCATCTGGTCAATCGAGGCATCGGTGCTGTAAACCTTATTTAAAAGACTTGTCAGAGTCTGCTCCTTCGTCTTTAAATCCTCCGTTTTGTTATTCTTTTTATTCAGTGCTGTTGCCACCTCACTGATGCAGTCCTCACAGTAAGCGCCCATCTCAATGAGCTTCTTGTTGAGTTCCTCCAACTGCTGACCATAATGAACTCTCAGCATTCTTTCTCCTCCCCTCTTGTTGCTTTACAAACAGCAACCCTCTCTTCTCTCCTCTTTGCATCAACCGAAACGTCCGCTGATGTAGTCTTCGGTTCGCTTGTCCTTCGGCATGGAAAAGACTTTCCCGGTCTCATTGAATTCAACCATCTCACCGAGCAGGAAGAATGCTGTTCTGTCCGAAATACGGGCTGCCTGCTGCATATTGTGTGTGACAATCACAATCGTATATTTCTCTTTCAGCTCCATCGCCAGATCCTCAATCTTTGAAGTGGAAATCGGATCGAGCGCTGAGGTCGGCTCATCCATCAAAATAACTTCCGGCTCGACTGCCAGTGTGCGCGCCATGCAGAGTCTCTGTTGCTGACCGCCTGAAAGACCGAGAGCTGACTTATTCAGACGATCCTTGAGTTCATCCCAGATCGCTGCCTGACGCAGACTGCGCTCCACAATCTCGTCAAGCTCCGCCTTGCGATGAATGCCAAAGATTCGCGGTCCATAAGCGACATTGTCGTACACGCTCTTCGGAAACGGATTCGGTTGCTGGAAGACCATCCCGACACGGTGACGTAAAGTGATCGCATCCATCTCTTTAAAAATATCTTTTCCGTCGAGCTTGACTCCACCTTCAATCTTCACATTGTCCACAAGATCATTCATCCGGTTCAATGTCTTCAAAAATGTGGATTTTCCGCATCCGGACGGTCCAATGAAGGCAGTAATCTCATTCTTTCGGATCTTCATGTTGATTCCTTTTAATGCATGAAATGTTCCATAATGCAGATTCAGATCCGTGATATCAAATTTCGGCATTCCGCCGTTTTCTATCAGTTTTCCCTCTTCCATGATTTCTCTCCGTTTTTTCTCCTGATTTTATTTCAGGTTCTTTTCTTATGCTTCCTCTCCCGCACTCTTTTTCTTGATATGATGGCTCCAGAGATTTGCGCCAATACTGAATGCCAGCACCAGAAGCATCAGGATTGCAGACGAGGCATTTGCCAGTGCCCGATCCTGTCCGTTGACCTGCAAGTTCCAGATCTGAATCGACAGAGTCTCTGCCGGGCGGAATACATTGAACGGGCAGGTCGGAGCTGAGAGATTCCAGTTGCCCCATCGAAGATCCGTTCCAGATCCGGTTGTATACAAAAGTGCTGCCGCCTCACCAAAACCACGACCTGCTGCAAGAATCACACCGGTCATAATTCGCGGAACACAGGCAGGAAGCAGAACATGGAAAATCGACTGCCATTTGGTTGCTCCGAGACCGAGGCTCGCCTGAAAATATCCTTTTGGAAGACCTTTGAGCGCATCCTCCGTCGTTGTCGTGATCAGAGGAAGCGTCAGAATCGACACGGAAAGTGCACCTGCGAAAAGGCTCTTCCCCATTCCCATAAATACAAGAAAAACCAGATATCCGAACAGACCGACTACGATCGACGGCAGAGAGGAAAGCGTCTCGATACACATTCTGAGGAAATGTGCGCCTTTGCCCTGCTTTGCGTACATCCCCAGATAGATTCCTCCGCCCACACCGAGGGGAACGGAGACGAGAAGAGATAAAACCACAAGATAAATGGTATTAAAGAGCTGGTTTCCAAGACTTCCCTTTCTCGCAAACCGGAACATCTCCGGCTTTGCCCCAAGGAGTCCTCCGATAATGACCTTACATGCAAATCCCAGAAGCAGGGTAAAGAAAAACACAGCGATGACATAAAACACAGCCGTCATTACACTGTCTACCATGCGCGAACGCTGAATTTTTGCGTCAACCATCATGCTTTTCCTCCCATCGCATCAATTTTTTCTTCGGCTATTCTTTCCTTTTCACGGGTTGCACCCTTGGCAAGCATTTTCTTTTCACTTCTGACACTGCATTCCGGCTGTTTTGCGGAAACCATATGGATCAGGAAAATAAATAAGAGTGAAATCAGGAACAGCAAAAGTGCCATTGTCCAGAGTGCAGACTTGAGTTCTCCGCCTTCCATCGCATTTCCCATCTGAGCGGCAACCTCGGTCGTCAATGTTTTTGTCGTCGAAAAAATGCTCGTCGGGAGCGCGGTCGTCTGTCCGATTACCATTGCAACTGCAAGTGCTTCACCGAAGGCTCTCGCAAGTCCCATGATGATTCCTGTGATTACGCCAGGACCTGCTGCCGGAATCACAATGCGGTAAATCGTCTGCCATCTCGTCGATCCCAGTCCGTATGCCGCCATTCTCGTCTCTTTTCCGACAGAGCGAAGTGCATCTGCCGACACGCTTGTGATTGTCGGGAAAATCATCACTGCAAGGACAAGTCCTGCTGCCAGAACAGAGTGACCGACCTGACGATGAAACACATTTTTGATCGCCGGAACAAGAACCGTAAGTCCAACCCAGCCGTATACCACCGACGGGATTCCTGCAAAGATCTCCACAACCGGACGATAAAACTTTTCTCCGAACTTCGGAGAAATCTCCGTGATGAAGATCGCAGATCCGAGTGAAAACGGAGTCGAGATCAAGAGCGCAAGTCCACAGGTGCAGAGCGAACCCACAACAAAGATCAGAGCACCGACTGCTCCACCGCCGGATACGTCATCCTGAGGTGTCCAGTCTCCCGATCCCAAAAACTCTAAGAGCGAGTGATGAAAGGTGGTAAACGTCGCAGATCCCTTGTAGACGAGAAAGGCTCCAATCACAATCGTCAACACGATTACAAAGAGTCCGCACAGAGTCATCAGACCCTGCCAGAAATACTCTCTCGCAAACATACTTTTTTCTTTTCCTGTATCCATAATTCCTCCGGTTCGCCTTCTCTCTTTTTCTCTTTGGCGAACCCTTCTTAAAACGAAATTTTAGTGTTCGGTCTTCGTCATCTTAGAGGATACGCCGTACCCCATGTTCTCCATATGAGTTCCAAACTCGTCAGACATGATGTACTCAAGGAAAGCTCCGCTCACCTCATCCGGTTCGCCCTTTGTATACATATGCTCAAAAGTCCATACCGGATAAGCTCCGCTGTAAGTATTTTCCAGAGTCGGTTCGACACCGTCGATCGCTACGGTCTCGACACCCGGATCATCTACGAGATAGGACAGAGCCACATAACCGATTGCCCCCTTTGTATCCTTTACATTCTGAAGCAAAACTCCGGAATCATCGGTTTCCATTGAAGCATTGGATGCCTCCTCTTTTCCGTCAAGTGCGTACTTCTGGAAGGTTGCTCTCGTTCCGGAAGACGTCGGGCGGGTTACCAGAACAATGTTCTCATCCGGTCCACCAACCTCATTCCAGTTCGTCGTTTCTCCGGTAAAGATTGCAATCAGCTGATCCTTTGTCAGGGTCGTCACACCTGCCTCTTTTACATCCGGGTTTACGATCGGTGCCATTGTTACAACACAAACCTGATGATCGACAAGCTCTTTTGCCTTGTCTGCATCCAGTTTATCCTCTGCCGGAACATCGGAGTTACCGATATTTACGGTGCCCTCAGCAACCTGCTTAAGTCCCTCACCAGAACCACCGGCATCAATCGTCAGAGAAACATCCGGATATTTCTCACTGAAAAGATCAGCAGCCTCATCGACAAGTGGTTTTAAAGCAGAAGAACCAGCTGCGGTTACAGAACCGGTCAGATCCTTGTCTGCCTTTGCATCTTTAGCAGTATCTTTTCCGTCTGCCTTGGCGTCCTCTGCTTTGCTATCGTCTGCCTTGGTTTCTGCGGAAGTCGTCGTATTTGCAGAATTGGAAGAACATCCGCTCATTGCACTCATTGCCATCACAGTCGCGAACATTAATGCGATTGTCTTTCTTGTCTTTCTCATAATTATTTCCTCCTCAAATTTCCCGGATTTTCCAAATTTTCCAGATCATCTGGAAATCCATCAAATTGGTTTTCTCATTTACAGTGCTTATTCTAATTTGGATGTGTAAAATTTTTTAAGGAAGTTCTGTAAGATGTGTGTAAAATTTTTTGCTCGGATTTTTGATTTTGAATGGAAATAAAGAAGAGAGTATAAAACATGAAGAAGACTAAGAACACTAAAATAAAACAAACGCCCCGCTAAGAACTAAGGCTCTGCTCAGACTCGCTTCCGCTCGGATCGGCGCGTAACGGTCTTCACCAGAGCACCTGTTCTCGCGGGGCTGGTAATCTCTGTAAAAAAGATAAATTAGTAGGATTATCGTTTATGTCGGTTTCTATCACCTGGAGTGAATGTCACACATTATCGGATAAAGTGTTCCAGGAGATATTCTTTTTCATTGTGATCCGGATGAGAAAGAACATCATCGAGCATTTGATTTAAGGTCGCACCGAGCGCCTTTCCTGGCTGGACTCCGGCCTTGATCAGATCCTGTCCCTTGACTGCCAGATGTTTGAGATCCAGACAGTCTCCTGCCGTGCGGATTTCCTCGGTCAGTACATGAATCTTCTCGCTGTATTCGTTGAGTTCCATCAGCACATCCCAGACTTCCGCCTCCATCCTGCTCATCGCACGGCGAACCACCTCCGGGGTCTCCGTAAGTTCTACTCCTGACCATGATACGAGAGTCTTCACACGTCCGATTGTGTCATTGTCAAGTTTGAGATCACGAAGAATCTTTACTGCGCGGCTGGCTGACTCCGGCACTTCTGTGACTGACGGAATCGGCTGAGGCATAAGTGTGCCGTTGACATCATACGCATTTGCACAGCGCAGAAATCCTGCCCATCTCACATATTTTTCTTTCGGAAGAGCGATCGGAATCTCTGCCATTTTCCAGTTCAGGGAATCAAAGCTCTCTGAAATATAAGGGCTGATTCCCGTCTCATAGACTTCCCGAATCTTTTCCGGATGATCGGACAGAAGAAGTTTTGTCAACTCGACCTGAATTCTCTCCTTGCTGACTTTTGCGATATTCGGCGCAATTACGCGAATCGCATTCCACGTCTGCTCCTCAATCGTGAAATCAAGCTGGGCCGAGAAACGGATTGCTCGCAGAATTCGCAGTGCATCCTCAGTAAATCGCTCCATCGGATCACCGACACAGCGAATCGTCTTTGCATTTAAGTCCTCGACTCCGCCAAACTCATCCACAATTCCTGTCTCATGACTGTATGCCATCGCATTGATTGTAAAATCACGGCGTTTCAGATCTTCGATCAGGCTTGATGTAAATTCCACCTGCTTTGGGTGGCGTCCATCCTCATACTCCCCGTCAATACGGTAAGTCGTAACCTCATAACCAGTCCGGTCCATCATCACCGTCACGGTTCCGTGCTGAATTCCTGTGTCAATCGTGCGGCGGAATAGCTCCTTGACTTCCTGCGGTCGCGCGGAGGTTGTGATATCCCAGTCCCCCGGCTTCCTGTCAAGAAGCGTATCGCGGACACAGCCACCTACGGCGTAGGCTTCGTATCCGTGATCGTTCAGTGTGCGGATAATCCGCTCGACATTGCCAGGAATCTTCATGGCTGTCTTTGTCACCATTAATATGCGCGACCCCAGTAAACCATCTTAGTTGCCGGCTTGCCACAGCATACACACTTGTCAGAAAGCTGTTCCTGCTTAAACGGAATGCAACGGGAGGTTGCACCGGTAACTTCCTTGATCTTGTCCTCGCACTCCTGGCATCCGCACCACATTGCCTTCACGAAGCCCGGCTTCTCATTGATTGTCTTGACAAAGCTGTCAAAATCAGTTGCCTCATAGGTGTGAGCATCTCTGTGTGCTCTTGCCTTTTCAAGCATATCGTGCTGGATCGTATCAAGCAGTTTCTCTACCTCTGCCTCGATGTTGTCGATCGATACAGTGAGCTTCTCATGGGTGTCACGGCGAACCAGAACAGCCTGATTATTCTCGATATCTCTCGGTCCAATCTCAACACGAACCGGGATTCCACGCATCTCGGACTCTGAGAACTTCCAACCTGGGCTCTTGTCAGAATCATCCACCTTCACGCGGAAGTTAGACAGAACATCTTTGATCTCAAATGCCTTGTCAAGAACGCCTTCCTTCTTCTGCTGGATTGGAACGATCACAACCTGAGTCGGAGCGATACGCGGAGGCAGAACCAGACCATTGTCATCTCCATGTACCATGATGATTGCGCCGATCATACGGGTCGTCATACCCCAGGAAGTCTGGAATACATACTTCAAGGAGTTGTCCTTTGCTGCATACTGGATGCCGTAAGCCTTTGCAAATCCATCACCAAAGTTGTGGCTCGTACCAGACTGAAGTGCCTTACCATCATGCATCAGGGACTCGATCGTGTAGGTTGCCTCAGCACCTGCGAATTTCTCCTTATCGGTCTTGCGTCCGCGAACAACCGGGATTGCGAGAACTTCCTCACAGAAATCTGCATAAACATTCAGCATCTGAATCGTGCGTGCCTCTGCCTCCTCAGCAGTTGCATGAGCGGTATGACCCTCCTGCCACAAGAACTCTCTCGAACGCAGGAACGGACGGGTCGTCTTCTCCCAACGAACAACGGAACACCACTGGTTGTATACTCTCGGCAGATCGCGGTAAGAGTGAATGTCTCTGGAATAGAAATCACAGAACAGAGTCTCGGAAGTCGGGCGAACGCACAGACGCTCCTGAAGCTGTTCATTTCCACCTACGGTTACCCATGCTGCCTCCGGAGCGAATCCCTCAACGTGATCCTTCTCCTTGTCAAGCAGGCTCTCCGGAATAAAGAGTGGCATATATACGTTCTGTACACCGGTCTCCTTGAATCTGCGATCCAGCTCGTGCTGAATGTTCTCCCAGATTGCATATCCAGCCGGCTTAATTACCATACATCCTTTCACGCTTGCGTAGTCACAAAGCTCTGCTTTCTTTACCACATCGGTATACCACTGGGCAAAATCCACATCCATGGATGTGATCGCTTCTACTAATTTCTTGTCGTTTGCCATCATCAATCTCCTTATTTTTTATAATCATTTTTGTTTCTCAAGACAGCTTTCCGTGCCTTTTTCTGCAAAAGAAACGGTCATCCGGTCCCCGCCGCACAATCTGCACAGCAAGGGACCGAATGACCGGATTATTCGGCGGTACCACCCTCAGTTAGCAACAAATCCTTTATCATTGCTCTCTCTTCTTCCGTGTAACGTCGGAACACACGCCACAGTTCACTGTGGAACTCCAAGGCCGGTTCAGCATCCAGGGACACGGAAATCTCGCACCAAATGATCTCCTCTCTGCCTGTGTTTGTCTGCTTACTAATCCTCTTCACAGTCGTTCGCATGCTTGATTTTACGCTGTTTTTCAGGCTTTGTCAAGTCCAAACCATATCCCAGCATCATCCGGCTCATCTCTATTTGTTACCGTTCACGCATTACACAAACATTAATGAATTTTGCCGATGCCTCACATTTCAAATTCATCCAAAATGACCCATTGATTATAATCTACTCAATTTGTGAAATTCTTCCATCCTGTCCGATCACTGCTCCATAAGAAATTCCCTGCATATAAGAAGCGAACTCCTGAAGGGAACGTTCTTCTGTAAACATCTGCGTGTACCCGGATTTTGAGGTGCCGGGAATCAGACGAAGCCCCAGATTTCCATCCTTCTCCATCCCAGGAAGACTGACTTCCAAAAGCGCTGTCCGCGGAATCGAACTTCCAAAGATAAAATTTCCAAGGCTGTACACAATCGCCTTCTCCTTATAATACTCAACTCCCTGAAGCACATGAGGATGACTTCCAATCACAAGATCCGCACCAGCATCAATATACTGCTTTCCAAGCGTTCGCTGATACTCCTGCGGGCGCTCATCACGCTCAATCCCCCAGTGCACCATGACAAATACATAATCATTCTCCTGTTTCTGTTTTCGGATTTCCTCAAGAAGAACCGTCGGATCGTAAGTTGCAAGCATTCCCGGATGAGAAACTCCCGCTGACCAGTCCGTCTGCGGAATCACACGCGTTGCACCGATCACTGCAATCTTTTTTCCTCCTACCTCAATCCGAACCGGCTTTCTCGCTTCCTCAAGATTTTTTCCCGCTCCGGTATGCGCAATCCCTGCCTGATCAAGCACCTCACACGAGTCGAGAAGCGCATCCGTCCCATAGTCAAGCGCATGATTATTTGCAAGTGTCACCGCATCAATTCCAAGTTCCTGAAACATCGAAACTTTTTCCGGTGCAAGCCGAAACGTATACTGCTTATCCTTCGCCTTTGTCCCGCGATTACTAAACGGAAACTCCTCATTGACCATAAAATAATCTGCATTTGCAATCAAATCACGATACCCCTGATCGAGGACTCCACTGATTCCCCCCGCTCTCTGGCAGGCATTCAGAACATGGTCCGATAAGAGCACATCACCGGAAAATAGTAAATAAAACTCCTGTTCCTGAATCGGTTCTATTTTATCTGTTTGTTCCTTCGATTCGTGTTCTATCTGATTTTCTCCATCAGCTGTATTTCCTTCCCTCATTTCTTTCTCTGATGTATTTTCCCCTGAAATCTCATCATTTTCTCGATTAGACTCATCTGTTTGACTCTGATCTTGATTCTCAGGAAGCTCAATAACAATCCCCGAGTGATCCCCCTCACTCTGGCTCTCCTCAATGATTTTCTCTGCATTTATCTTTCTTAAATCAATCTGCTCACTCTGATGACCCCCACACCCAGCAAGCAAAAAAGCAGCCATCACTGCCATCAAAATTCCGGTTTTTCTCCCCATATATCCCTCCTAATAGTAATAGTCCCTTCTAAGTTATACGCTCCGCGAAGAATTCGCAACGCTTCTGGCGACGTGGTACCCTGCTTTCATTTACCGGCATTTATTCGCCGTCGACACCTCCATTATTATGCTCTACTTCTTCCTATCTCCCCTCATTATATCGACCGCAAAGAAAAAAGGCAACGCCACTCCGAAGAGTCACATTGCCTTTTCCTTACTATTCTTAATCTTAACTATCCTTATTTTTTTCTTAATCGTATGATTCAAGATCCAATAACTTCTCAGCTACTGTTTTTATGTTCTGACACAAAACTTCAATCATTCAATCATGCTCTGTTTTCTTTTTATACAACCTGTGCGATCAGATTATAACGGCATAATGCCAAGTACAATCGCAATCAGCATACACACGATACTGAATCCCCATACCCAAAGGAAGCTGTTCTTGATGTGATCCTTAATGTCCACATCTGCAAGACCAACACCCAGCAGAGTAGCCGGTACCATCGGGCTGATGAAGGTTGCACAGTTACGGCAAACAACCATTGCTACTGCGATCGGCATAGCAGAAACGCCAAAGCCCTCGCCGATTCCGATCATAACCGGAAGCATTCCGTAGAAGTAGCTGTCTGTATCGAATGCCAGTGCCAGCGGTACACTCAGGATACCGATTACTAACGGCAGATGCTGACCAAGTGCTGCCGGAAGGATGCTACTGATCAGGTTGGACATGCAGGTGATAACACTGGTCACACCCTCGATATCCTTAACCAGAATACCCATCAGAACTGCTGCGCCCATAAGGGTGGAGCACATCATCAGAGCCGGACCAGAATGCATGTTGATGATCTTCTTCTGCATCTTTGCGCCCGGATAGTTTACCAGAATTGCTACTGCAACACCGATCATGAACGGTACATAGCTCGGGAAGATATCCTTGATCAGCAGAGCGATAACTGCGATCGTCAGGATGATGTTGAAGATGAACAGTTTCGGACGAGCCAGATCCTTGTTCTCCTCAGAAGCAGCTGCCTCTTCCTCTGCGCTGTGAACGCCAGCCTCTTTTGCAAGTCTACCATTTAAACCTGCACCGCGCTTCTGCTCGATAACACCGTTGATAACAGCAACAACCAATGCCAGAACGATACCACATGCCTGAATCGGCAGAAGGGTCTGCCACAGAGAAGATGCCTCGATACCAAGAACCGTAGCCGCACGCATTGTCGGACCAGCCCACGGCATCAGGTTTAAGACACCCATGGAAATAACTGCGATACGAAGCAGGGTAACCGGACGCATATGCATCTTCTTGTAAACCGGAAGCATTGCCGGAACTACAATACAGAAGGTGGAAGCGCCACCGCCATCGAGATGTCCGATCAGGGCAATGATAGCGGTCATTACACAAACGCCGATAACGTTGTCCTTTACCAGAAGCATCAGCTTACCGATAATAACATCGAACATTCCGGCATCTGTCATGATACCGAAGTAAAGAACGCTGAATACAAACAGTGCCGCAGTCGGACCTGTGCTGGAAAATCCGCTCTTAATCAGCTTTCCAATGTTTTCCCAGGAATAGTAACCACCCAGGACAAGAATCAGTGCCAGTATCATCGGGAACGTAATGAACGCGATACTCGGCAGAGTTTTGCTCTTAAACAGGGTTACCACGATGGCAACGATGCAGGCAAAACCAAGAAGACCTACAACAACCTCTGACATACTTTCTTTCTCCTTTGCACTTTTTTGATCTGTTTTGTGCCAGATTAAGCATAGTTTTTATGCAATAACTATAACACTTGTATTTTTTTACGTCCAATATGTATTTTTTTATATCGCATATAAGTCAATACCTATAAACTTTTTGTAAAATTTTTCCATAAACTTTATAAACAAAATTTCTCAAATTCTTCTCAAATCCACGCGCACACCAGAATATTACATCAGAATATTATTCGCAGCAGTATCCTTGGATTTCACAAAAAAGGACATAAAAAAAGAATGTGCCTTGGCACATTCTCGCGCCGAGGCGCGGTTGCTTCAGCAAC
>ERZ1106915.254-NODE-254-length-85746-cov-11.020025_pt1 | contig 85746 bp, 67 predicted proteins | sample MGYA00403653_ERZ1106915 | MGnify/ENA primary metagenome ERZ1106915 (study PRJEB35170, sample SAMEA104062404) | human gut metagenome | biome: human gut; feature: human-associated habitat; material: faeces | place: Denmark | collected 2012-06-06 ...
AATAGCCATAAGCCACTTATCGTAGTCTTTCGGAAACCACGCCTGATGGCGTAGGAAACGGAGACTTCAGACGTGGTAATTCATATTTTATCGTATTTCACCCAAAAAGGAAAGTCATTTTAACACAACATATTTCGTGATCAGCGCAATAATTTTCTCCGACTCAAGTGTTTTTGCTACATACTCATTCATCCCGGCATCATGATTTCTTTCCAGATCATCAATCGTATGGATCGGTCTGTCCGGCGGTAATCCTCCTCTCGCGCCGAGTGCGCATCCTTGCGGAGCATTTATTATTTCATAGGACGCAATTTCCTATGAAATAATAAAAGATCCCACAGAATCTGAGATTTCTGATTTTTGGCGAATTCTCAAACTCTTGGGATCTTTTTTACTTTTCTTTACTTTTTTACCGAGCTTCTCTCATCCGACTTTTCTGCCAGATGATCATTGAATCGTTGCTATCTCGCTCTGCTTATTTTACGAGCAGGCTCTTTCCGGTCATCTCCTTCGGCTGTTCCTTGCCCATCAGCTCGATCAGAGTCGGAGCGATGTCTGCAAGGCATCCGCCCTCACGCAGTTTGTAGGACGGATCTGCATTTACAAGGATAAACGGAACCGGGTTCGTGGTATGAGCGGTCCATGGCTCGCCGGTCTTGTAATCGATCAGCTGTTCTGCATTTCCGTGGTCTGCACAGATGAACATCACGCCGTTTACTTCCTTGATTGCGTCAACTGCACGGCCTACACACTCATCAACGGTCTCGATTGCCTTGATTGCAGCGGACTCTACGCCGGTATGACCAACCATATCCGGGTTTGCAAAGTTGATGACGATTGCGTCATACTCGCCGGACTTGATGCACTCCACGAGTTTATCGCAAACCGCCGGAGCACTCATCTGCGGTTTCAGATCGTAGGTCGGAACCTCCTTCGGAGACGGGATCAGATAGCGATCCTCACCCTCGTTCGGCTCCTCGACACCGCCGTTGAAGAAGAAGGTAACGTGAGCGTACTTCTCGGTCTCAGCGATACGAGCCTGCTTTAAGCCGTTCTTTGCAAGGAACTCGCCGTAGGTGTTCGTGATCGACTCTTTTACAAATGCTACGAGCTTGTTCTCGATCGTCTCATCGTAATCGGTGAAGCATACGAACGTGGTCTTTACGCGGTCTCCGCGGTCAAATCCGTCAAATGCGTCATCACAGAAGACTCGGGTCATCTCTCTTGCACGATCCGGACGGAAGTTGAAGAAGATCACGGAATCTCCGTCCTTGATCGCTGCGACTGGAGCGCCGTTCTTCGTAACTACGGTCGGAATCACGAACTCATCGGTCTTTCCGTCATCGTAGGACGCCTGGATTGCACCGGTTGCGCTCTCTGCGTAATTGCCCTCGCCCTTCGTCATTGCGTTGTATGCCTTCTCAACGCGATCCCAGTTCTTATCACGATCCATTGCATAGTAACGACCGGATACAGAAGCAACCTCGCCGACACCGATCTCTGCCATTTTCTGCTCAAGCTCTGCAACGAACTCCTTACCGGAAGACGGAGGGGTGTCACGTCCATCGAGGAAGCAGTGTACATAAACTTTCTTTAAGCCATTTCTCTTTGCAAGCTCAAGCAGTCCGTAAATGTGGGTGATGTGGCTGTGCACACCGCCGGTCGATACCAGACCGAACATATGAAGAGCGGAATCATTCTTCTTGCAGTTCTCAACTGCCTCCAGGAATGCCTTGTTCTCAAAGAAATCTCCGTCCTGAATGGACTTGGTGATGCGGGTCAGCTCCTGATATACGATGCGTCCTGCGCCCATATTCATATGACCAACCTCAGAGTTACCCATCTGACCATCCGGAAGTCCTACTGCCAGTCCACTCGCCTCACCCTTTACAAACGGGCACTGGCTCATCAGCTGATCCATCACCGGAGTCTTTGCCTCACATACGGCATTTGCCTCACAGTTTGGATTCAGGCCATATCCGTCCAGAATCATCAATACAACTGGTCTCTTATCCATGATATACTCTCCTTCTTTTAACGACCGCCTGTCCGGTCCACTGCCAAACACAATTCGCCAAACCCATCTTATTGATCAAAATCGATCGAATATCGTTTAAACTTTGACGATTCAGAATCATTGTACTTCATCATGAACAATTTTTCAAGTATAAGATACATGGCAAATTCCTACTCATGTACAGCAAGAATTCTTCGACATGTTTTACTGCATAATTCCCTTTACCGCCCAATCGTAGGTGTTCAATGCCTGAAACAGACTCAAGTTTGCACTCTCAAGCGCATTCTTTTTCTGTGTATAAGAGATCTGTGTCTGAAGGTACTCTGCTTTGCTCAGCATTCCAAGGCTGTATTTGCTCTGTGCATTCTTCCATGTGATCTCGGCGCTCTGTGCCCCGGTCTGCGCGCTCACAAGCGCCTGTCGGCTCTGCAAAACCTGATTGTAGAGATCCTGCATTCCGGTCTTCACCTGCTCGATCTGCGCCTGCTCCTTGCTCGACTTCGCATTCATACCCGCGGTATCAGAATTTGAGGAATTACTGCGGATGCTGATCAGTTCGGTGTTATTTCCGATTGCGGTCTGCGTGTCCGCGCTTAAATCAAGGCTATCTACGCGCGAAGCATCGGCGGACGGGATCTTTGCAATCTCTATGCTTCCATCTGTCGCAAGACCGAGCATCAGACAGAGATTTTCATAGATCTCATCCTCGCTGTTCTTTGCCGACTCTGCCGACTGCTGTGCCGAGAGAAGGTTCGCATAAGCGGTGTCGACATCTGTCTGGGACGCAAGTCCTGCGCCAAGCATCGTGCAGGTGTTCTCATACTGCGTCTGGTAGAGTGCCTGCATCTGACTCGCAAGCTCCTCCTGCTGTTTTACCGACTGATACGAAATCATCAGGCTCTGCGCTCCATTCGTCAGTGTGCGCTCAAGCGAGAGCTGAGAAGATGACGAGTTCTTCCGGTTCATCCGCTGAAGCATCTTGTTGTACTGGGAGATCGATGCGCGGTAAATCGCAAGATTTGCCGAGTACTCCGCATAGTCATCCATATCGCCGGAATCCTTCGCGTCATCCTTCTTTCGCTTATCCTCCGCAATCAGCTCTGTCAGCTCTTCCTTCATCTGCGTGTACTGCTGACGTGTCGAGTCAGTCGCATCGGAAGCCTGCTTTGCCGAGGTATTTCCGCGGTGGATCAGACTTCCAAGCTCGTCATACTCCACCGTGTTGTCATTTAACCTCTCCTCGGAAATCACATTTCCATCTGCCATCTCAGTCCGGGCGGTATCCTCCTCCCAGGTCACTTCGGGGCTTACGACCGGACTTGTCGCCTGCTCCCCCGAATTTGCAGAACCCGCTGATGCACCAGAGGAGGATTCTTCCGCGACATCGCTGTCCGCAAACGCCTGGATCCGGCCGACTCCACTGATCGTTGTTCCCACAGTCATTGCACTGAGGGCAAATGCCAGAGCAAGCAGGCGGGATCTTGATTTTCTCATCACCAATCACCATCCTTACTGTGCACTCGCGAGACCGTTCACATTCCAGCGGTAGGTCTCAAGTGCGTCCTGATACGAGATCGATGCTTCTTTCAACGCGAGACGGCTGTTTGTGAGTGCGATCTGCTGGGTCTGATTCTCATAAGCGGTAATCATGCCCACCGACAATTTCTGCTCCGACAGCGATGCCTGTCTCTCCTGAGTCGTCAGGCTTGCCTGCGCCTGCTCGTAGGCGAGCTTCGCATTCTTCAAATTCTGGTAAGCACTTGCGACCGAAGCGCGGATCTTTCGCTCGTTTCCCGCAATCGTCGTGTTCAAATTGCGCTTTGTGTCGTCTGAAACTGCATTTTCCGACTTTCTCTGGTTCACGAGAAGCGTATAGTTCTTCTCGAGTGCAGTCTGCTGGTCGGCAGAAAGGTCAATCTGATCCACCACGCTCAAATCCACCTTCGGCAGTTCCCCGATCGTCGGAGTGGCACTGCTGTCCCAACCGAGCATCACGATCAGCGACTGTCTCGCACTCTCAACCTGCTGTTCCATCTTCTGAATCGTATTTTCCTGATCCTGAACCGCCTCAAGCGCCGTCAGCACATCGGCATCGGTGATCGTCCCGGCACTGCGTTTCGTCTGCGCCAGCTCATAATCCTGTTTCAGACGGGTCAGCGTTGCCTGTGCCTCCTCGAGCTGAAGCTGATTCTTATAATAAGAGAGGAACTTCGACTGCGCTGACAACACAAGGTTATCCTCCGCCTGCGCATAGTTCAGATAGTAAATCCGGCTGTCCTCGAGGTTGTTGTCCGCCTGCTCTCTCAGGGACTTTGCCTGTACCTCGAGCGAGAGGTCGCTGACGCGACCGGAACCGCTGTCGTCCCCGCTCTTGCTCGCCTCGAGATCCTCCGCGAGATCCAGATAGGAATTGGAAACATCTTCTCTCGTCGTTCCGTAGTCCCTGATAAATTTCTGGTACTCATACTGATTGTTCTGAACCGTCGGGTTGTACTCGTGAATCAGATCCGCGATCTCGGAATACTCGAGATTGTCGTCCTGAAGCGCACTCCACTCCTCAGCCGTCCGGGAAAATTCCGGGCTCGACGCGAGCACTCGCGCCGGAGCCGAAATCCCAATCGTCCCGACAGCGAGAATCCATGCCATCATGCGAAGGTTCCAGTTGACTTTTGCCATTGCGCTCTCCTTTCTCATCGTTCTTATTTTTTCTTTTCGCCTAGTTATTTCTTCTTATTTTTTCTTCTTAATTATTTCTTCTTGCTTTTTTATTTGTCCTTATTCTCTTCGTTCTCGGTCTTTTCCTTTGCCTGCTTTTTCGCTTCTTCTCTTGCGGTGCGCTTCATCATCTTCTTGCGCGCCTTCTCAAGTTTTGCCTCCTCGCGCTTTGCTTCCTGCTCCGGGCTCTGGCTCATAATGCTGTAAAATACCGGAAGCATCAGAAGGCTCAAAAGCGTGGATGCCGTCAGACCACCGATGTTTACGATGGCAAGACCACGCGTCATCTCACCGGAATTTCCGAGTGCCATCGCCATCGGGATCATCGAGACAACGGTCGTCAGCGTTGTCATCAGGATCGGGCGAAGACGGGTAGCTCCGGCTTCAATCAGAGCCGTATCGCGGTCCATCGTCGCGCGGTACTGGTTAACCGTATCGACATAGAGGATACCTGCATTTACTACGGTTCCGACAAGCATCAGGAAACCGACGAGGGACATCATGCTAATTGCACAGTCCGTCAGCCACAGAAGACCGAACGAACCGATCAGGCTGAACGGGATTGTGATCATAACCATCAGCGAGAACTTCGGGGACTCGAACTGGGCTGCCATCACGACGAAGATCAGGAAGATTGCAGTTGCAATCGCTCCAAACAGTGCCGAGAACTCCTCGTTCATCGACTGATTCATCGAGTTGATACCACGGCTCACAGTCTCAGTCAGGTTCGGCGTCAGCACCTCCGCATTCAATGTTGCCTCGGTCGACTCATTTGCCAAAGCCGTGTACTGAGCGGTGATCGTTACCTTATATTCCTTATCCTCACGGCGAATCGTCGCCGGGCTGTCCTCAAAAGCGACATCTGCGACATCCGTCAGAAGCACAGAGCCACCATTTGAGGTTGAGAGCAGGACTCCCTTGATCTGATCGAGGGTATCGTAAGTATTTTCCGGATAAGCGACCTTTACGGTCACGCTCTCTCCGTCGATATCAAGGTCTGTCGCCTCAATTCCGCTGACAAGGTTTCTCAGCGTGCTTCCGACCGCCGATGCACTGACTCCGTATGCCTTTGCCTTCACGGCATCCACAGTGACAGCTACAACCGGGGAAGAGTTCTCAATATTTGAGTGAACCTGAGCAACCTCCGGTCGCTCGGAAAGCTCTGTGACGATCTTGTTTGTAACTTCCTTTACCTCGTCATAGTCCGCGCCCTTGAGGATTGCCTCATAGCTGTTGCCAAACGAGGACATCATACTCATCGATCCGCTGACATCGACGCTGATATTGCAGTCCGGGATGTCCTGAAGCTCCTGCTTCCACTCGTTTGCGACTTCCTTCGTGCTCATCTTTCGGTCATCCTTCAGATAAGCGGTAATGCTGACATCGCCACCACTCATCGCACCAGTTCCGCCACCTCGCGTCATGTAGGACTCGACATCCTCATGCTGGGAAATGATCGCCTCAACCTGTTTTGCAATCTCATCGGTGCGCGCCGTCTTGAGTCCCGGTCTCGTCTCAATGCTGATTGAAACCTGCCCTTGGTCATCCGATGCCATAAGCTCCGTCTTCAGCTGTTTTCCAAGGAAAATCGAGAAAATCAGCAGAGCGACACTCACAAGCATAACGGTCTTTCTCTTCGGCAGAATCACACGCATGACACTGCGGTAAGCATCCTGAAGATCTGCAACCGGTCTTGAAAGCGGTGCTTTCGTCTTCTCAGTCGGGCGGTATAACATGTAACAGAGCGGAACAACTGCAATCGAGGAGATCAGAGAGGCAACCATACAGAAAACGATCGTCCATCCGAGAGGTCCAAGCAACTGTCCAGTCATTCCATTTAACATTGCCAGAGGGATAAATACAACGCAAGTCGTCGCTGTCGACGCTGCAACAGACGCGCCGACGATGTTCGTTCCCTCAAGTGCGTCCTTCATATATTCAACCAGTCCGCCTTCGCGCTTTGCCGACACGCGGAAACAGCTCTCAAGCACAACGATCGAGTTATCAACCATCATGCCGACACCGAGTGTCAACGCACTCAAGGTAACGATGTTGAGCGTCATGCCCATACGTCCCATGACAATCAGAGAAGACAGAACCGAAACCGGAATCGAGCTTCCGACAATCAACGATGCCTTCAGATCTCCGAAGAACAGCCAGATGATGATCATTGAGATCACGATTGCCATGACGAGCGTCTCGGCTACGGAAAGCAGGGACTCCCTGATGCTGTCCGCGCTGTCGTTTACGATCGTGATCTTTAAATCCGAGTCCTGGCGCTGTAAGGATTCGATTGTGCTCTTAACCTGACTTGAGAGTGCCATCGCGGTCGAGCTCTGCTGTTTCGTGATCGCAATCGAGATTGTGTCATTGCCGTTGTAACGAGCAATACTGTCTCCTGCATCAGAAGTTGTGTAAATATTTGCGACATCCTGAAGCGTCACAATGTTCTTGCCTGAGGTGCTGAGCGGAATCTCACCGAGAAGTTCCTCCGTGTCGTACTTCATTTTTGTCGTCAGAGAAAGCTCCTGACTTCCGACATCGATCGTTCCCGCCGGGGAGGAGACGTTTGCATTTGCAATATCCTGAGAGATTGAGCTCATCGTCACGCCATACTGCTTCATCTTCTCCTCAATCAGCTCGATCTTGATATACTCGCTCGAACCACCCATCAAAGAGACATCCGCTGCATTCGAGAGCTTCTCAAACTCCGGAACAATATCATCGTTTACATAGTCGTACAGATTATCTTTTTTCGTGTTCTCGATAACCATCATGATATCGGAACCGGAGTTTGAGTTCATCTCCATGATCGTCGGTGTATCCACGTCACTCGGTAGATCACGATTGGCAACCATGTCGACCTTCTTTTTCAGATCGTCATAGGCTTCATCCATGTCAGTTCCATAATCATACTCCAACATGATCATTGAACTTCCCTCGCTTGAATTCGAGGTGATCGATTTCAAACCGGAAAGTGTACTGACCGAATCCTCAATCGGTTTCGTGATCAGCTCACTGACATCCTCCGGGCTTGCACCGCTGTACTGTGTGACGACAATCATCATGGACATGTCCATGTCCGGGGAAAGCTCAAGATCCATGCCCGTGATCGACTGATAGCCAAACACAATCAGGCAGAGGATCGCAAGAATCGCCGTTACCGGACGTTTGAGGACAAATTTTGTAATTCCCATAGTCTCTGTTCCTCCTTACTGTCCGTTCTTCTCGCCTGAGGCATCCTGTTCATTCTGCTCGCTCGGAGCACCATCTGCATTCTGTCCATTTGCATCTGGTGCATCCTGATTTGCCTGATCACCGTCCTGTGCCGTCTGCGTCTCTGCGCTTCCCTTTAAGCGCACCTTCGTACCCTCACTAAGCTCAGAACTCCAGGTCGTCAGAACCAGATCATCCGTCGTCAGCCCGGAGTCGATCTCGATGTAATCCGAGTTGTTAAGTCCTGTCTCAACCTGAATCTTGTGCAGGGTACTGCTTGAGGAATCGTAAGTGTATACATAGGAATTTCCACCCTCATAGTAAACTGAATCAAGCGGAACGGATAATACCTGATCAGACCTCTGAGCAACCACATAGAGCTTTACCGAAGAGCCTGTCGGAAGACTTCCATCCTCAAGGCTCTCGTCAATTCTCGCCTTGACCGGGAAGAGTCCGGTTGTGCTGTCCGTCATCGTGCTGACCTCATAGATGATGCCGGTGTACTCGTTTCCATCCTTCTCCACGCGGATCTGATCTCCCGGATTCAAGTTTCCGCGGATTCTCTCGGTGACGGAAAACGAAACGACCTTTGCCCCCTCACCGGAAATGACGCAGAGCAGATTTCCGGAGTTCACGGTGTCATAGACTTTCACATCACAGAGCTCCACGGTTCCTGAAATCGGAGCTGTCACCTGACTGTAAGAAATCTGGTTGTCGTAGTTCGTCTTCGCGTTGTTGTACTGAATCTGGGCCGACTGCACCTGATCCTGATACTGCTGATATGCCTGCTCGGAGATTCCACCGCCCGCATAGAGTACCTGCTGTCTCGACAGCTCCTCCTGCGCCTGACGGAGCGCAAGCTGTGCCGAATCGAGAGAGCTCTTTGCACTCTCAACCTGCTTCGTATCGATCACGCAGAGAAGCTGACCTGCCTTGACCGTATCACCCGCCTGCACATTGACCGCGGTCACATCTCCGCCTGCCTTCGGGTACACATAGACGACATCCTCCGGCTCAACGCTTCCGACGAGTCCGCTTGTCAGCTCAATGTCACGGATCTCCGGATTTTCTGCTACAACGACAGGGTCCGAAACTCCCTGAGCAAACTGCTTTGGCGTCATAAGTTTCTTTCCCACCACCAGACAGAGTGCCACGACAGCGACTCCACCGATTATCCATCCTTTTTTCATCTCTTCACCTCATCCTAGTTCTCTTGGTTCTCTGGTTCTTTGGTTTCTTTTACTTTTCTTGCTTTCGCCAGTGCAAAGTAGGCTTCTTCCATGACTGTCATCCTATCATCTCTACATGAACCATTACTGAACCAAAGATGAACTCAAGATGAAATCACAAAAACTTCACATTTTCAAAGATTTTGATCTCCTGCTACCAGCACGTTACCTTACGGCACTGTAAAATAACACAAAAAAGAAGGCAAGCATCTACTCCTGCGCCGAGTGCGCATCTTTGTTCCACTGCGGTCGGTGCATAACAAGCGCCACAGGCTCAGGAAAGAAATTGGATAAAAATAAAGGAACATCCCGCTGACAACGTCAGTTTGATGCTCCTTTTATTTCAAAAAGCTTTCTTTTCTTGTCTCATACGGCATTTTCCGTTCAGAAAATCTCTACTCATGTACAGTAACTTTATTCGCTTCTTTCTTCCTGACAAAAAGGAAGACACATAAAACGCAAAATACAATCATTGTGACGATCATCAACGACGATACCGGAATTGGATACACATCCATGCTGATCAGTGTAAGTCCCTGATGCAGTGTATATACACCAAATACAGAGAAGATAAAAAATGCGAGCATATTGAGCAATCCCTCCGGTGTCTTACTCTTTAACAGATATCCCACCAGCATTCCAAGAATATCCGCCATAAAAAGTCCCAGCGAACATCCAATCCAGACAACAAGCGCTGATCCCAAACCTTCATTTGCACCAAAGGTAATGGCTGTAAGCTGTGTCTTATCTCCAAGTTCTGCCACAAAAAAAGTACAGAAAACTGCCAGCGGAGCGAACCTGATCTTTGATTTACCGCCCTCTTCTTCCTCCTCATCCTCCTCACTGGCAATCGTTGACACCGCAAAGTACAGAAATGCAAGTGCTGCAACCACCTTAATCAACCAGTCTGGAATGAATGCGCTGACAAGTCCTCCCGCAAGAACTGCCAGTCCATTGAGTACAAGAATTGCGACTGCCGTTCCCAATATAATGTCCCTTAACTTATATTTGGACGTAAGAGCAATCAACATCAGCTGAGTTTTATCTCCCATCTCTGCTATGAATTCCGTAAAAAATACCTTTAAAAATAATAACATTTCCGCATTTCCCCTTCTCTCCATATTAATAGCAACAATAACCAACCAAAAGAATTGTTATCGCAAGCATCTCCCGCAGAAAAAAAGACCCATGTATATCAACTTCCAGCAATGTATCGTATCCATTCATACATAAACTGTTCATTGATATACATGAGTCTCATTATTTAAGATTTGCCAGATTATACGCTCTGCTATAATCAGAATGTTGACAAATCACACTTTCGCGCAAACTACTCCCTCATGGGCTATTTAATTACTTGATAAATATTATCAAATGCTTCCCGATTTGTCAATAAAAACAAAACGAAATCTTATGCAAACAAAACAGCAATAGATTTTTTTCCTGTTCATCCGAAATTCACAAACACAAGGTATAATGAAAGACAGCATTATAAATACCATTATAATAAATACCCTACAACCGCAAATCCACAAATGTGAAAATCTTAGAGAGGAAAAATGAGATGCAAATGATTAATATCTTAATCGCTGAGGACGATACCTCACTCTGCCGACTTTACAGCATTGTCTTAGAGAAAGCCGGATACCATACCTTCTGTGCAAATGACGGTCAGGAAGCGTGGGATACGCTCGACCGGGAACATATTGATCTCGTAATCACCGATATTATGATGCCTGTCATGGACGGCTATGAGTTCGTGCGCCTTCTGCGCCGGACAAATCCGGTTATTCCGATCCTGATGATCACCGCAAAAAATGATTTCCCGTCAAAAAGTCTCGGCTTCTCGGTCGGAACCGACGACTATATGACAAAGCCTGTCGATCTCGATGAGATGGTTCTGCGCGTGCGCGCCCTGCTCCGCCGCTCCCACATCTTTGCCGAGCGGAGTCTCCATATCGGAAACACGACGCTCTCCTACGATTCCCTGACAGTGGAGACCGCCGGCGAGACGATCACCTTGCCCCAGAAGGAGTTCTTTCTCCTCTATAAGTTTCTCTCCTACCCGGACAAGATCTTTACCCGGCTTCAGCTGATGGATGAAATCTGGGGACGCGACAGCAACTCCGATGCACAGACCATCGATGTCCATGTCAACCGCCTGCGCCGTCGTTTTCCGGACAATCCCGATTTTGAAATCATCACCGTGCGCGGTCTCGGATACAAGGGGGTTGTGAAACGATGAAACATTTACACCTCTGGCTGACATTCGCGGGTGCGGCGACACTCGCCCAGTTCCTTGGTTTCTTCATTCCGACCATCATTTCCTGGAAACTTGTCAATCTCGGAATTCTAAATCCCGATGAACCTTTTGTCTGGATGCCCCTGATTTCGCTGATGCTGACTGCCTGCATCTTATCTCTGCTGTTGATTCAGCTTGTTCTCGGCCGACTCCTTCGCCCGCTCCAACGGCTCGTTCTCGCTTTAAAGACAGTCGCAAGCGGAGATCTCTCCGTCCGTCTGCCGGAGGACAACTGGTGGTCGGAGATCCGCGAGACAAACTCGAGCTTTAATAAAATGATGAAGGAACTCAACTCCCTCGAGCTTCTCCAGTCCGATTTCATCCAGAACGTCTCCCATGAAATCAAAACTCCGCTTGCCTCCGTCCGCGGATATGCCTCCCTGCTGAACTCGACCGATTTAAATGAGGAACAACAAGAATACGTCAACCGGATTCTCACCGGCTCCGATCAGCTTGCAACGATGACCGGAAATATTCTTCAGCTCTCCAAACTCGAAAATCAGCAGATTTCCCCATCGTATCGAGATTTTCTGCTCGATGAACAGATCCGGCAGATCATTCTGACGATGGAGCCACTCTGGAGCAAAAAGAATCTGAATCTTGAGATTGATCTGCCAGAATGTCCATTTTGCGGAAGCGAGGAACTTCTTGCGCAGGTCTGGACAAACATCCTCTCAAATGCGATCAAGTTCACACCGGAAAATGGCACGATCAGCGTTTCCCTTCTCACGGATCAACCGTCAAGCTCAAATCTGGAACCCGCTCCAAAAGAGACTCCTGTCTCCGTCATCATCAGGGATAGCGGTTGTGGAATGAGCCCAGAAGTACAGAAACACATCTTTGACAAGTTTTATCAGGGAGATCGCAGTCATTCCGGAAACGGAAATGGTCTCGGTCTCGCCCTCGTTCAGCGCATCCTGCTCTTAGTCGGCGGAAGTGTCGAGGTTTCAAGCGAAGTCGGAAAAGGATCGTGTTTTACGGTAACGCTTCATCAAAGCAATAACACCTATGTATAAACAATCCTTACGCCATATTTCGCAAATAAAAATCCGGTCATTGTATAAACCAGAATTCGTACTGCAATATTGAGGATTCCCGCTTATCCCTTCCAATAAAGTTCTTGTACCACTGCTTCCACGGTGGTACAATTTTTTTATCCGCGAAAATACATCCATACGGAAATCTAAAAAAGGAAAATAAGTTTGATTGACAGACTTGTTGCAGGGATTTTATTTATGAAAGTTTACATCAGTGTTGATTTTGAGGGAATTGCAGGTTCTACCTCCTGGTCTTCGACCGTTCTCGGAGACCTTGAGCATGCTCCGCTCGCAAGAGAAATGACATTAGAGGCTGTCGCTGCCTGTGAGGGTGCTCTCGAAGCCGGTGCAACAGAGATTTATGTGAAGGACGCTCACGACAGCGGTCGAAATATGGACCCGACGCTGTTTCCGAAGGAAGTCCGCCTGATCCGCGACTGGACCTGTGACCCGCTCTCGATGATCGGTGGCATTGACTCCTCGTTTGATGCAGTGATGTACGTCGGCTATCACTCTCCTGCCGGAATGGATGGAAGCCCGTTAAGCCACACAATGAACCGTGGAAACAACTACGTTAAATACAACGGTCGCCTCGCCTCCGAATTTCTGATTCATGCATATGCCTCTGCATCCATCGGAGTTCCATCTGTCTTTTTGAGCGGAGACAAGATGCTCTGCGATCACGTTCACGAGTATGATCCACAGATCACGACGGTTGCCGTCAAAGAGGGAATCGGCTGTGCAACGATCAACTTAAGTCCAGCTCTCGCACAGGAAAAGATTCGTGAAGGTGCAAAAAAAGCCCTTGAAAATCGCGCCAACTGCCACATCGAAGTACCGGAAACGATCACCATGGAGATCTGCTACAAAGAACACCACCGTGCTCACCGCGCTGCCTGCTATCCGGGTGTTGTCCAGCTTGATCCATACACTGTTTCCTTTACGACAAGCTCGATGGATGATCTGTTGAAAGCGCGGATGTTTATCTTATAAAAACACTTCGCCATTATTTTTCTTTATTAATTTTCTTATTTACTGTTTTTCTGTTGCGTCCTGTGCTGTCTGCGGTATTCCCGCGGGGAGATGCCGATTGTCTTGTGAAAGAGATCACCGAAATAGTTTCCGTCGGAAAATCCGCACAGGCGCGCGACTTCGGAGATCGAATCCCCTGTCTCTCTCAAAAGCCTTCCCGCTTCCTTCAACCTCACATGATTCAAATATTCCTTATATCCAAATCCAGTCAATTTCTTAAACTGCCTCGAAAAATAAGACGGACTTAAAAACACCTGACCGGCGACATCCTCAAGTGTAAGTGATTCTCGAAAATGCTCGCAGATATACCGCGCTCCGATCTGAACTGCCTTCTCCGGCACTTCCTCAATCCGAATCTGTCTGTTTTCCTGCACCTCCCGCGCAAGAAAGACCAGAATCTCCAAAATTTTCTGTCTCCTCAACAGATCCGAAAACGCATCCCCGTCTTTCCGCTCCAAAATCAACGCCTGAAACATCTCCTCAATCAAGTCTTTCAGCCTTCCCTCGACATGCAGATATGGGTTCTGTGCAAATTTCTCTCTCCATCCGCTCCCACACGCATTCTCAAACTGTTCCATATAATCCCGGCCAAAACAGAGCGCAATCCTCTCGCTCTCCTGTGTCATCTCATAAGTTGTGTGGTGAAGTGCCCCGGGCTCAATCAGCACAATTCCGCCCGCCGTCAGATGATAGATCGTATGGTTTAAAAAGACCCGACATCCCCCCGAGACAAGGTAATAGAGTTCATAGAACTCATGTGCATGATCCTGATGCATGAAAAAATGTGCCTGACGCACTTTTCGGTCACACACAATCCTGCACGGGTCTATGCTCACCGAAAGTTCCTGTTCCATACAACCACAATTCGAGGATGTGACCGCGAGTTTTCCCGCCGTCTTTTTTACAACTGCACAATTTTTCTGTAATTCTTCCATTTTTCTCCCCGTTTTTCTGTAAAATCCCATGTTTTTTTGTTGTAAAATAAAAGGCAGTATGAAACACAGAAAGGAAATTTTCATGGCAAATCAAGCATCCCTCTCAAAAAAAGATACCGAATTTCGTGAGTTCGCCCTGCACGCCGATATGTGGCGCGTTGTCCTCTATGTCTGTGCCCCGCTTGCCCTCTATCAAAGTCTGACCCAGATCTTTAAAATCTTCGATTCGATGATGGCAGCCCATATCAGCGCAAACTCGGTCTCCGCCGTCGCCTACCTCTCCCAGATCAATCTGATGCTCTCCGCTCTCGGCGGTGGACTTGCCGTCGGCGCAAGCATCAAGGTCAGTGAAGCATACGGAGCTGGCGATTACATGCTCGTCAAGAAACGTGTGAGCACTCTGTTTGCACTCTGCGGGATTCTCGGAGGAGGGATTCTGCTCGTTCTCGTTCCATTTTCCTCTCAGTTTCTTCGCCTTGCAAAAACTCCGGAATCTTTCATTCAGGAAGGCTCCCGCTATTTTATCCTCGAACTGTTTGGCATGGTTATCAGCTTTTTCAATAACGTCTACATTGCGATCGAGCGTGCGCGTGGAAACTCCAAGCGTATCCTTCATCTAAATCTCATCGTGATCGCAATCAAGCTGTCACTGACTGCCCTCTTCGTCTATGTCCTTCACAGCGGAATCAATATGATCGCCGTTGCGACGATCGTTTCCCAGTCCGCCCTGCTTCTCTCGGCAGTCTACAATCTCAATCAGAAGGGAAATGCGTTCGGATTCTCGCTCTCCTCAATCACGATGAAGCGAAATGTCGTCGCCCCGATGATCGGTCTGTCGATCCCGGTCATCATTGAGAAAACCGCATTTGCATTTGGAAAAGTGGTAATCAATTCGATGAGCACGGTCTACGATGCGCTTGTCGTCGGTGCACTCGGAATCTCCAACAACATCGGTGGCTTCACAACCTCCCCGCAAAACGGATTTCAGGAGGGTGGCTCCGCGATCATTAGTCAGAATCTCGGTGCCGGAAACGCGAAGCGCGCACTCGAAGCCTTCAAGTGGGTTTTTGTCTTCTGCTGTCTGATCGGCATCGTCCTCATGAGCATCACCATGATCTTTTTAAAACAGGTCTGCTGGATGTTCGCCGGAGAGGACGAGGCATTCGGAACACTGATCGGCGCAGTCTACCGCTATGAAGCCCTCGGCGCAGTCCCGCTCGGCATGTGCTCCGCCGTGATGTCCCTGCTTTACGGCTTTGGAAAGACACGAATTACTCTCTTCATCAATTTCAGCCGTGTCTTCCTCTTCCGAATTCCGGTTCTGTGGTTCTTACAGAACTTCACCGACCTTGGAAGCATCAGTGTTGGAATCGTCATGGCCGTCAGCAATGTCTCGATCGGAGTCCTCGCCATGATTATAGGAGTCTTTGAGATCCGAAAGATCTGCAAGGAATACGACGTCTCGTTCTGGACACATACAAATGCATCCTCACCCCGAGATCTTCCAATTCACTGACCTTTTTTACTCATTCTCCAGCGTGATCTCACCCTTCTTGATCTTCTCTAAATACTCCGCAAGGTCTTTCTCCACCTCCGCAAAGAGGTATCTCTTCCCGGGCTTCGGCAGATTTCCACGTTCTTCCTCGATCTGCCGGCTGACCCGCTCCATGTCTTCCTCTAAATCCTTTGCCGACATCAACAGACATCCCTGTCCACGGATAATCAACTGCTCAAGACCATCCGAAGTCGCAACCGTCACGCGGTACTTTCGTCCCATCTCATGCGCGAACTTCTCGATATACTGATCGGCAGTCTCCGCCTCCTTCGTATAAACCACATGAATATTATGGTAATCCGAAACGCTTCCCGTTCCACCCGGAACCTTATACGCATCAAAGACGACAATCAGATGACAACCTCTGTAACCCTGATAATTGCAGAGCATATCCATCAGGCGGTGTCTCGCACCGTCAAGCGTCACCTGCATCAGTTCCCTCAGCTCGTCCCACGCATAGAGAATGTTATATCCATCGACAAGCAGATACTCATCGAGCTTCGCAGAGTTCTGCTTTAAATAGCCCGGACGCCCCGTTCCCGGAACCGAGTGAATCACCGAATCATTGCTTCCATCTGCTCGCTTTCCGCCTCTCAATGCTCCATTTGCGGTCCTCGTCCTCTGATTTCTGCGAATCTGCTCCGCTCTCTGCGGATCGTACTCCACAACTCTCGGACCACTCTCATTTGGCAGTCTCCGCTTCGACTCCCCATAGGTGCGCGTAAAGATCTCCTCAAGTTCATCCTCGGTCACCCCATACGAAGGCGTTGAAGAAGTATCTCCGGAATACCTCCCCGCTCCACCGGAATATCCGCCGGACAAATTTTCTCGCCCGGTCACTCCTGCCTGATCCAATGCCCTTGCCTGCTCAAGTACCTTTGCAATCGGACTCTCAACCTGCATATAGGACTTAACCTGATCCCACGGCACAACAAATCCCGCTCCATGCGCGCAAAAGACCGATCCCGTCGGATTGTAGAGATCCGCCTCTGCGTCATAGTGAGCAGACTCAACGACCTCGACTGCATTGTGGCACGGGAAATACCCTTTAAGGGTGCACGCAAGCCGTCCTCTTCCCCTCGTGTAGGAGACAACCTCCCTCTGGTAATCGCGCATCAGAGAGACCGGTGCACTTCCCTCGAGCACCATTCGCTCGCCCTCCGGCTCCGGACCAGAAAACTTCGCCTGCATACGGTCAAGATCCGACATCGCTCGTCCGACACTCTCCGCAGGAATCTCGAGACGAAATTCATAAAACGGCTCAAGAAGTTCGTAATCGCCCACTGCACATGCCTCGCACAGTCCCTGACGCACAGCGCGGTACGTCGCCTGACGGAAATCTCCGCCCTCGGTGTGTTTCTGGTGCGCTCTTCCCGCAATCAGCGTAATCTTCATATCCGTGATCTCCGCTCCGGTCAGCACTCCCCGGTGATGCTTCTCCTCAAGGTGCGTCAAAATCAGGCGTTGCCAGTTGCGATCGAGCGCATCCTCACTGCAATCCGCCTCAAACTGAAGTCCGCTTCCCCGCTCCGCCGGTTCCATCAGAAGATGCACCTCCGCATAATGGCGCAGAGGCTCAAAATGGCCGACTCCCTCAACCGGTGCCGTGAGTCTCTCCTTATATACGATATTTCCCTCTCCAAACTCGACAACGGTCCCAAAGCGCTCGAGAATCAAACTCTTTAACACCTCGATCTGCACCTCGCCCATGACCTGTGCCTGAATCTCCCCGAGTTCCTCGTCCCAGACGACATGAAGTTCCGGTTCCTCCTCCTCGAGCTGTCTCAAATCTCCAAGCATCTTGTGAAGATCCCCACCCTCCGGAAACATCAGGCGGTATGTCAAAACCGGCTCAAGAAGCGGAAGCTCCGACTCTGATTCCACACCGATTCCCTGTCCCGGATGAGTCTGCGCCGGTCCCATGACAGCACAGATCATTCCCGCCTCCGCTTCATTTACTGTCTCAAATTTTGAGCCAGAATAGACACGGATCTGGTTGACCTTCTCTACTTCTCCCGTCTCACACCCATCAATCATATCTTTTACGCAAAGCACACCACCGGTGATCTTCATATGCGTCAGACGGTTTCCCTGAGCGTCTCTTGAGATCTTAAAGACCTTTGCACCAAACTCCTTTCCATATACATGGCACGGGGCGAGTTCCCGGATTCCCTCGAGAAGTCCGTCCACACCATCCAACTTGAGCGCTGATCCGAAATAGCACGGAAATACCTTTCTTGTTCGGATCATCTCATGCACACGCTCCACCTTCAGCGTTCCGCTCTCAAGATATTCCTCCATCGCAGACTCCTCGCACATCGCAAGCGCCTCGAGCCACTCCTCATCGGCTGTCTCAAGGATCTTCTCAATCATCATCGGCTGTCCATCGCCACAGTGATTCACTGAACCAGAATTTCCTTCCACGCCAGCACCTTTCCCAGATGCATCAGCGACATGGGCAAACGCCACACAGTTCTCATCAAGATGCGTATGGAGCTGGCTCATCAGAGCTTCCCGATCCGTCCCCGCCTGATCCATCTTGTTGACAAACACAAATGTCGGAATCTCGTAGCGTTTTAATAATTTCCACAACGTCTCCGTGTGTCCCTGAACACCGTCCGCTCCGCTGACTACAAGCACTGCGCAGTCAAGCACCTGAAGCGTCCTCTCCATCTCTGCCGAAAAGTCCACATGCCCCGGTGTGTCAAGAAGTGTCACGGAAAGATCACCAAGTTCAAAGACAGCCTGTTTCGAGAAGATTGTGATTCCTCTCTCCCGCTCCAACGCATAGGTATCCAGATAGGCATCCCGGTTATCCACCCGCCCCATTTTTCGTATTGTGCCAGTTTCAAAAAGAATCCCCTCCGACAGCGTCGTCTTTCCCGCATCTACATGGGCAAGAATCCCCATCACCAGTCTCTTTGCCATAGTTCTCTTCATCCCTTTCCGTTCCATGTTTTTTCTATCTATCTTAGCACGATCCTGCTCATCAATCCGATCATCCAATCTCACAAAACAAGAAAAAATATCCAAAATATTTTTATTATACCCTGCTTCCATTTTGTTGTCAATTTTCCGCCCAAATCCGCTTTTTCGTACAAAACCGCAAAACGACAAAAAAGGAAGATCCGAATTTTCTCCGAATCTCCCCTATCTGAATCTGCATAATCTGAGTTATAAGAAAACTCCCGCCAGAACCACCATCACTGAGACAGTGATCAGAGACAGAACCGTCGTCACCGCAAAAAGTTCCGATGCATAATGACCGTTTTTGTGATACTGGAGCGCAAACAGCGTTCCCATCGTTCCTGCCGGACATGCCGCAGCGGTCAGAACCGTCAACGCTACGGTTCGATCCGGATGCAGGAGCATCAGCTCCACAAGTGTGATCAGCGGAACAACGAGAAGTTTCAGCGCACTCAGCCAGTAGACTCTCGGGCGCTTCAGGCTCGCAAGAAGATCACTGTCCGCAAGATTTGCTCCCGCAATCAGCATCGCAAGCGGAGTGTTCATCTTTCCAATCATCGACAGCGGATTGGCGATAACCGATGGAAAACGAACTCCCGTTATAAACAAAATCAGGCTGACGAAAATTGCAATCATTGACGGCTGAATCAGACTCTTCATCGTCTTTGCAAAACTGCTCGCACGACCACTCATCAGCATCACACCGTGAGACCAGACAAAGAGGTTAAACACCGTGATATAAGCAGTCATGAAGAACACGCCCTCACTTCCAAGCAGTCCCTCAATCAGCGGAAGTCCCATAAATCCACAGTTTGAATAAATAACCGCCATCCGCTCAACGCCAAAATCCGAATTTCCATTTTTCTTCACACAGATATTTGCGAGAACAATCGACAAAGCAAAGCTGATTCCGGTGAGAATCGCCGTCTGAAGCAGTCTCGCGAGAAGTTGTACATCAAAATCAATCTGATACGACATCAGAATGACGCAGGGTGATACCAAATTCAGCAGAATTCCTGAGAAGCGCTTGTTCGACGCCTCGTCAATCATTCCGCACTTGCGAATCGCAATGCCCATGAACAGAATCACAAACATCTCAAGAATTTTCTCAACCGTAATCAATGCCAATTCCATTTTTTCTCTTCTCCTATGTCAGAAATCTCCTGTGCTCCAAATGTCTGCGCAGATAATCGATTCGGTATGGATCATGGATCGAACCATCCTCCTCCACCTTATCTCTTGCACCGAGTCCATTTTCCGTGATGATGACCGGGAGTCCATAACGGCTTGCAACCATATCTAACGTATTGCGGAATCCGATCGGATCAACCGCCCAGCTAAACTCTGTCCGATACTGATGCGGATTGGATGCACCGCAGTAAAGTCCCGCCTCGCCCAAAGGGACCTGCTCTCATTTGTTATTTTTTATCCGTTTCTTATCCACACTCTTACCAATCTAATCAATCAGGCTCAGAGCTGACTCATCCGCAATCACAGTTACATCGCCATGTAACTGTAAGATCGAAGCCGGAACAGCCGGTGTGATCGGACCGTAGAGCGCCTTTTTCAAGGCCTCTGCCTTCTCCTCCCCGCTCGCAATCAGAAGAATCTTCTTTGCCTGCATAATGTTCTTGATTCCCATCGTGTACGCCTGTCTCGGTACTTCTTCCTCGGAAGCAAAAAATCTCTTATTTGCCTCGACCGTACTCTCAGCAAGATCTACGCAGTGCGTCTCCTTCTCAAATGCGGAACCCGGCTCATTGAATCCGATATGACCATTTCTGCCAAGTCCGAGAAGCTGTAAATCGATTCCGCCGTGTGCGCGAATGATCTCATTGTAGCGCGCACATGCCTTGTCCGAATCCGGCTCAAGACCGTCCGGCACAAAGGTGCGTGCCTTATCGATGTTCACATGGTCAAAGAGATTCTTGTTCATGAAATAGCGATAGCTCTGCTCATTGTCCGGACTAAGACCCTTGTACTCATCGAGATTGATCGTCGTGACTCTCGAGAAGTCAAGATCCCCCTTCTTGTACCACTCAATCAGCTGTCGATAAGTTCCAACTGGTGACGAACCGGTTGCCAAACCCAATACGCAGTCCGGTTTCATGATGATCTGCGCCGAAATGATGTTTGCCGACTTTCTGCTCAGATCCTGATCGTTTTTTGCCTTATAAATAACCATAAGATACCCCTTGTTTTTACAATATTTTTCTGACGGAACTTTTCTGTCTTTCGTCTCAGCAAGCTCCCTCTTCCCTTCTTAGTATACCTGATTGAAAAGATTTTTCAACATCTAACGGCAATCGTGAAACCAGTTTCGACTGCCTGTGCGACCATCAACCCCGCCAAAAGTTTAAACCCGGATCTTTCACTTAAAACTGTGATCAAAGACGGCTTGCAACTGTAAACGGTAACACGTTATTTACTGTGTTTATCCTTTAGACAAACCACACCTTTAAACATTTAAGCTCATTCCATATAAAAGTGCCAGAGCACCTGCTTCCGGTTTTCCCGAAACAGATTCTCTGGCGTTTTTTATTTGTTTAAAACTTTTCTTTATTCAAACCTCTTATTTACTTGAAGAACTCTCTTTGTAAAGTGCTTTTATTTTCACACGTTCTCTCTCATACTTCTGCTCGTCTTACTCAAGCTCAAATGCACCTGTGTAGAGCTGATAGTACTTGCCCTTCTGGGCAATCAGATCCTCATGGCTTCCGCGCTCGATGATATGACCCTGCTCGAGAACCATAATGACATCCGAGTTTTGTACCGTAGACAGGCGATGTGCGATAACGAATACCGTGCGGCCGTGCATCAGTGCGTCCATACCCTTCTGCACGATCTCCTCGGTTCTCGTATCGATCGAGGAAGTCGCCTCATCCATGATCATAACCGGCGGATCTGCAACTGCAGCACGCGCGATCGCAATCAGCTGACGCTGACCCTGAGAGAGGTTCGCTCCGTTTGAGGCAATCATTGTCTGATAGCCCTCCGGCAGACGGGTGATGAAATCATGAGCGCCCGCGAGCTTTGCAGCCTCCATACACTCCTCATCGGTCGCATCGAGTTTTCCGTAACGGATATTCTCGATAACGCTTCCGGTGAACAGCACCGTATCCTGAAGGATGATGCCAAGGGAACGGCGCAGATCCGACTTTCTGATCTTGCTGATATCGATACCGTCGTAAGTGATTGTACCGCGCTGAATGTCATAGAAACGGTTGATCAGGTTCGTGATCGTCGTCTTTCCGGCTCCGGTCGCACCTACAAAAGCGACTTTCTGACCCGGCTTTGCGTAGAGCGTGATGTCATGAAGAACCGTTTTCTCCTCGTTGTAGCCGAAGTCAACATCCTTGAATCGGACATCTCCGGTCAGACGGGTATAACGATTCTCCTCCGGTGCTTTCTCATCCTTCCATGCCCAGACCTCGGTGCGCTCCTTGCACTCAACGAGCTTGCCATTCTCTTCCTTCGCGTTGACGAGGGTCACATATCCCTCATCCTTCTCCGCTGTCTCATCAATCAGGTTGAAGATACGCTCTGCACCTGCCATACCCATGACAACCGCATTAATCTGGTTTGATACCTGACCGATGTTACCGCAAAACTGTCTCGTCATGTTCAAAAACGGAACGGTGATGCTGATGCTCAGTGCCATTCCGGACACACTCAGGTTCGGAATGCCAGAGAGAAGCAGGATACCTCCGACAATCGCAACGACAACGTAAAGCACGTTTCCGATATTCATCAGGATCGGCATCAGCGTGTTCGCATACTTATTTGCACGCTCTGCAACGGAGAAAAGTTCATCATTTAAGCGATCGAAATCCTCCTCGGTGCGTTCCTCATGGCAGAACACCTTGACAACCTTCTGACCGTTCATGATCTCCTCAACGAAGCCCTCAACCTTACCAAGCTCAATCTGCTGCTGGATGAAATACTTCGCAGAATTGCTTCCGATCCTCTTTGTCACCTTCGTCATCAGAAAAATTCCGATCAGGACAACAAAGAGAAGCCATGCACTGTAATACAGCATGATGCACAGAATCGTCAGGCTCGACACCAGCGAGATCATCAGCTGCGGGATACTCTGGGAGATCATCTGTCGCAGAGTGTCGATATCGTTGGTGTAGTAACTCATAATATCGCCGTGGTTATTTGTATCAAAATATTTGATCGGCAGATCTTCCATTCCGTTGAACATCTTCAGACGGAATTTCTTCAAGGAGCCCTGCGTGATTGTCGCCATCAGGCGCGTGTAGGTGAAACCTGCAATCAGAGACAGCGCATAGAACGTTGCCAGAATCAGCACATATTTTGTGATCTGTCCGGACACTCCGTTCCAGTCACGGCTCTGCCAGCTCTTCTCGACAATCGCAATGATATTCTGCTGGAATACTGCCGGAACCGAACTGATCAATGCGTTGAACACGATACATAGGAGAGTGATCGGAAGCATCACCGGATAGAATTCAAACAGCGTCTTGATCAGACGGATCGCTGTCTTTTTGCTGAACGAAGCGCGCTTATTCATTCTCCTCACCTCCTGCACGGTTCTGGGACTCATATACTTCCCGGTAAATACTGCTTGTCTTTAAAAGTTCCTCGTGTGTTCCGATGTTCTTGATCGTACCGCCATCCATGACAAGGATGCGATCTGCGTCCTGAACAGAGGAAACACGCTGTGCGATAATGATCTTTGTCGTCGTCGGAATGTACTCGGAGAAAGCCTTGCGGATCAGCGCATCGGTCTTCGTATCCACTGCACTCGTCGAGTCATCGAGGATCAGGATCTTCGGCTTTTTCAGAAGCGCACGTGCGATACACAGACGCTGTTTCTGACCACCGGAGACGTTTGCACCACCCTGCTCGATGTGGGTCGTGTACTGATGCGGGAACTGCATGACGAACTCGTCTGCCTGAGCAAGCTCACACGCTTCCTTCATCTGAGCATCCGTCGCATTCTGATCGCCCCAGCGCAGGTTGTCCTTGATGCTTCCGGAAAACAGAATATTCTTCTGAAGCACAACGGCAACCTGATTTCTCAGCGTCTCGATGTCGTAATCGCGCACATCAACTCCGCCGACCTTTACAGAACCTGTCGTCACATCATACAGACGCGGGATCAGCTGGATCAGCGTCGATTTTGAAGTACCTGTTCCGCCGATGATTCCGATCGTCTCACCGGACTTGATATGAAGGTCAATGTTCGCAAGCGCCATCTTCTCCGCATGCTCGGAATAACGGAAGCTCACATTGTCGAAATCGATGGAACCATCTGCAACCTCCATCACCGGATGCTCCGGATTGTGAAGTATGGTCTCCTCCATCAGAACCTCCGCAATACGCTTTGCTGACTCCTCTGCCATCGTCACCATAACGAAGACCATCGAGAACATCATCAGACTCATCAGAATCTGGAAGTTGTATACAAGAAGCGCAGAAAACTGACCGACATCGAGATCCATACCACCACTTGTGATGATCGTGTAGGAACCGAAGGACAACACAAAGATCATTGCGACATAGAGGCAGAACTGCATCATAGGATTGTTCAGTGCCAGAATCTTCTCCGCTCTCGTGAAGTCTGCGCACACATCCTCTGCGGAGCGCTCAAACTTCGCCTTCTCATATTCCTGACGAACATAGGACTTCACAACGCGCATGCCCTTGATGTTCTCCTGAATTGAGTTGTTGAGTGCATCGTACTTCTTAAACACGTTCTTGAAGATCGGAGTAACACTCTTCATAACAAGAAACAGGCTGACTGCCAGAATCGGGATGACGATCACGAAGATCAGTGCCATCTTTCCTCCCATGATGATTGCCATCGTCGCTGAGAAGATCAGCATCAGCGGGCTTCTGAACGCAAGACGCACCAGCATCATGTATGCCATCTGCACGTTCGTCACATCTGTCGTCATTCGAGTCACCAGTGATGAAGTGGAAAACTTATCAATGTTCTCGAATGAGTAAGTCTGAATCCGGTAAAACATGTCCTTTCGCAGATTTCTTGCGAATCCACAGGAAGCCGTTGCGCAGTTGAATCCCGCTCCCGCTCCGAAGGACAGAGAGAGCCCCGCCATCACGATAAGAATCATGCCGTAGCGGATGATCATTCCAAGATCGCATCCTCCCTTGATCTGGTTGATCAGACGGGCTACCACAAACGGAATGATGCATTCCATGATAACCTCCATCGATACCAGAAGCGGTGCAAGAATGGACGGCTTTTTGTACTCTCGGATTGATTTCATTAATACTCGAATCATTCCTTTGTCTCCTTCCATAAAAAATAATTCGTGGTTTTCGGGCAGATCTGAAACTCCGCTTCAAATCCACTCCAGGTTGCTCAACCGAAATTGCCTTTCGTGTTTTTGAGCAAACATAATAATAGCGCATATGGCTTCCCATCCTCGACAGATGGGCGCCTGCGCTATTATACTCTGTCATCTCGATTCTATTCGGTTTGATTAATAAAAAGCAATTTCGCTGTTATCTACTTATTGTATGCGCTATTAAATTTCTTGTCAAGAAAATCTTTGTAAATTCTCGATGTTACCGCACAGTAACGTTTCGACAAAATCCATTGCTGTTTGCACGGCGTGTAAACTATAACAACTTCTTGACTTTTGTATCTGACAACGATACGATTTTATTATCGAAATAAATTTGATAACTTAATTGGAGGGGGTTACTTATGAAAGCTGTCCGAATTGCAGGACCAAGACACCTAGAAATCATCGATGTAGAAAAACCGGTTCTGTCCGGCAAAAACAATGTTCTCGTGCGGATGACCTCTGCCGGCATCTGCGGTTCCGACGTCAGCATCTATCAGGGAACAAATGCGATCGTCACCTATCCTCGAATCATCGGTCATGAGATGGTCGGTGTCGTCGACAAGGTCGGCACAGATGTCATGCGCTTAAAAGAATGAGGGAACGCTTGATCTCACAAACTCGATCTCTCACACGTTCCCTCTGACCAAGGCTCAGGAAGCCTTTGACTTTATTGACAGCCACAATCCGTCGATCCGCAAGATTGTGCTGACGTTTGATTAACCTAATTAGCCCAGGAAGAAGTTCATCGGAACCGTCACAAGTGCCGGGAAGAGAACCATTGCAAGCAAAATCAACACCTCTGCAAGCAGAAACGGCCAGATTGATTTCACAATTCTTTCCATATTAATTTTTCCTGCACTGCACGCTACGTTCAACACGGTTCCAACCGGAGGAGTTAAGAGTCCGAGAACCGTCATCAGAATAAATACCACTCCGAAGTACGGAACATCGATTCCTGCCTGCTTGACTGCCGGAAGCAGAACCGGAGTCAGAATCATAATCGTCGGGGTTACGTCCATCGAGGTTCCCACGAGGAGAACAATCAGGCAGATAATCAGCATCAGGAGCGTCGGATGACTGATAAACGGTGCAAGGATTCCTGTCACAATTGCCGGAACATTTGCGACGGTCATCATCCAGGAAGACACCATTGCTGCCGCTGCCAGAAACATGATAACCGATGAGGATTTCGCTGCGGAAACCAGACATTCCATCAGCATATTAATTTTCAGCTCTTTGTAGACGAAGAGTCCGATCAACAGTGCATACACAGCAGCGATGACTCCTGCCTCTGTCGGAGTGAACTTTCCACTTCTAAGTCCGAACAGGATAAATACCGGAAGAATAATTGCCCACAGACCATCGACAAGTGCTTTTACAACCTCTTTTGCACTCTGGCGCGGTGCCTTTGCCAGATTGTCTTTCTTTGCGATAAAGAACCACAGCACACAAAGGGATGCAGAGAGATAAAATGCCGGAGCAATACCACCCATGAACAGCTTTGTCACAGATACACCAGCCTGAACACCGAAAACAATCATCGGAACAGACGGTGGCATAATCGGGGAGAGGATATTTCCCGCTGCAATCAGTCCGGTACAGGTGTCGCGCTTATAGCCGGCACGCACCATCATCGGAATCAGAATGGCTCCGAGAAAAGCGGTCGATGCAACCGCAGAACCAATCATACTTGCAAACAGAAGAATCGCCATAATCGTCACATATCCAAGACCGCCACGTACATGGCCAACCATCGCATTTGCCGCATTTACAATTCGCTTCGTGATACCACCGCGGTTCATAAACTCACCTGCCATGATAAAGAACGGAACTGCCATCATCGAGAAGGAGTCTGCTCCGGAGAAGAGATTCTGCGACAGGATCTGAGCGTTAAAACCATTTAGAAACAGCATCATGCACACACCGCTGAACAGCAGTGCAAAACAAATCGGAAGTCCGATCAGCATTCCGCCAACCAGCGCACACAGAAATACCAGCAATGTCATCTTACTTTCCTCCTTCTTCTCTCAGCCGTCTTGCATACTCCTCATCCGAAAGCTCCTCCGAGCCTTCTTTTGCATCCGATGCAATCTCATCGTCATCCGAGGTGCTCATCGTCACGATCTCCGAGATCTTGGACGGGTTTTTCAGTGCATGTACAATATTCAGAATCGCCATAATCGCGATTGCCACTCCGGTCAGGATTCCAACTGCATACAGAAAGGCATATGGAATTCCGAGCGCTGCGGTGCGGGACTGCGTGTTCTGAGCCACCATTTTCAGCGAACCCTGAACGAGAATCACCATCAATGCCATGATGATCAGCTGAGAAACCACATACATGACCATCTGAACCTGAGGCTTCATCCTGCTGATCAGCGTATCCACGCCCAGATGTGCATTTGCGCGCATCGCACTGATCGCTCCGATGTAGGTTACAAACACAAACAGGTATCTCGCCAGTTCCTCCGACCAGGTCAGACCGGAATTAAAAAATGTACGAAGCACAACATTCAAGAATACGAACAGAACCATCAGTCCCGTCAAAATTCCAGTAAAGTAATCAATTCCCTTAAATAACTTATCTGCTATCTTATCCATACTTACACTCCCTATTTGATATTGGAGACCATCTCCCGAACACTGTCCACCCACTCATACTGAGAATTGAGATAATCATAAACCGGCTGTATCTTTTCAAGCATCTTTCCTCGATCCTCCTCAGAAAGCTCTGTGACTGTCAACCCCTGTTCCTTCATGAAGTCCACATCTGCATCCAACTGCTTCTCATACAGATCCCAGGCATAATCAGAAGCCGCCTCGGCTGCTTCTGAAAAAGCATTCTGTTCCTCAGATGTGAGTTCATTCCAGAATTCATCTCCGGAAAACAGCTCCAGGGAAGCAACCATATGATTCGTATTGTATATGTACTTCTGGACTTCGTACCAGCCCTCATTTTTTACGGTTGAGAGCGGGTTATCCTGACCATCTGCCACACCCTGTTCCAGTGCGGTGAAGACCTCGCCCATGTCCATGATGACAACATTCGCGCCAAGACTCTCTGCCAGCTTTACATGGATCGGATTGTTCGGCATTCTCAACTTCTGTCCTGCGAAATCATCAAGGCTCTCCAACTTCTTATTAGAAGAAAAGGCTCGCGCTCCGTTTGGAAACCACGAGAGCAATTTCAACGGCTGGGTACTCTCGAGATCCTGTGCGATGTAGGTTCCAAGCTCGCCCTGATAGCTCTTCCTTGCGTGCTCTACATCCCGGAACAGAAATGGAAAATCAGGAATTGCCATCTTCGGAGTTTCCGACCACATCGAAGTTCCAACCACGCACATCTCCACAATTCCGCTCTTCGTGTAATCGTAGGTTACTTTTTCGCTTCCAAGAACTCCGGAATTATAAATCTGAATGTCATACTTTCCGTTGGTCGCTTCCTCTACCATCGGCTTGAAAACATCCGTCATTGCTTTTGCCGCAGGTGTCTGATCTGACACACAGACCGCAATCTTTACCAACTTGCTCTTTCCGCTTTCCTGTCCCGATGAGGAGCATCCCGTCGCCATTCCTGTTGCCAGCAACATAAGAAACAGTGTTGTTCCCCTCTTTGCCGTCTTCGCAAATTTCATTCTTTTCACCCTCCTAAATGATTTCACAACCTCCGAAACATCGTTCTCATTATTCTCCTGTTTCATCGTTCCATGTTTCATAACAGGTTCTTGTCTTCTTGTCTTGCTGTGTTTGGCTGTATGCTAGTATGGTAGTTCATTCTTGATGTTTTTTCAATATGTATTTTTTTACAGTTTACTTTACTTATTTTTGTGCATTTTATCTAATTTTCATTTTTCTTCTTGCTGGATATTGACTTTTATCTTTTATTTTACTACCATACTTGTATGTAAGTTGTGTGTCAGATATCAAGTCAAGAAATCGTCAAGATTTTGATCTGATATCTCAACAAGAAACAAACAAGAAAAATTCAAAACTCAAAAACATGGTCAAACAAAAAAAGAAAAGGAGTGTTCCCATTATGAAAGCTGTCCAGATTGTAAAACCAAACCAATTAGAAGTAATCGATGTTGAAAAGCCGGTTCTCTCCGGCAAAAACAACATTCTGGTGAGAATGACCGCTGCCGGTATCTGCGGTTCGGATGTCGGTATCTACCATGGAACGAACGCAGCTGCTACCTATCCTCGAATTATCGGACACGAGATGGTCGGTGTCGTTGCAGAGATCGGTGCAGGGGTCACTCATCTGAAAGTCGGTGACCGTGTAATCATCAATCAGGTAACCAGTTGCGGTCACTGCTATCCCTGCATGAGAAAACGTGGAAATGTCTGCGACAATCTGAAAGTCAGAGGCGTTCACATTGACGGTGGTTATCGGGAATTCATCACTGTCCCGGAATCCGACTGCTATCTCCTGCCGGATTCTCTTTCCGATCAGGATGCCGTCATGATCGAGCCGACCACAATCGCAATTCAGGCGTGCACACGCGCTGAGCTGTGCGCGGACGATATGCTTTTGATCTACGGCGCAGGTGCACTCGGCAGCACAATGCTCAAGATTGCTCACACAATCTGCGATCACATCATTGTCGCTGACATTATGGATGACAAGTTGGCGGAAGCACGCAAGCATGGTGCAAAATACACCATCAATGTCGCAACCGAGGATTTTCAGGCAAAGGTTCTGGAATACACGCACGGAAGAGGTACTACCGTCTCGATCGATTCCGCCTGTGTAAAAAATTCTCTGATGTTGCTTCTTCAGGCTACCGGAAATGCCGGCCGCGTCATCACAATGGGCTTCTCCACCGCTCCGACGGAAGTCAATCAGTTCCTGATCACCTCCAAAGAGCTGGATGTAAGAGGTTCCCGCCTTCAGAATAAGATGTTTGGAAAGGCGATCGAGATGATCAAAGCTGGAACTCTCGATCTGAACAACTCGATCTCTCACACCTTCCCGCTCACCAAGGCACAGGAAGCCTTTGATTTTGTGGACAGTCACGATCCGTCCATCCGCAAAATCGTCTTCACGTTTGATTTTTAATATAGGGACTTTTTTATTCTATCGCTGAAAAATAGATTGGAAAATAGACTAGCGAAAAGAATCTGCCGGTTGTATAATAAAGATTAACAGTGAAGTTTTGATTGTCAGATAAGGTTCCTCCGCACTTACATGCAAGCATGCAATCCGGCTGGCCATTCGACAACATGTTCATCTTAAATAAAGTGAGGATTTTGCTATGACCATTCTTGAAAAAGAACGCTCCGAAAATGCACGCTCCTACGCGGTTCGGGTACTTTTGTACAACATTGTTCATCTGGAGCTCACGCCCGGCAGTTCTGTGAGTGAAAACGAGCTCTCTTCTGCGCTCTCCCTCTCCCGAACTCCTGTCCGAGAGGCACTGATTGAGTTAAACCGGATTGGACTCGTTGAGATTATCCCACAGAAGGGAAGTTACGTCTCCAAAATTGATTATGATATTGTGGAGGAATCTCGTTTTCTCCGACTTGTGATGGAAAATGCCGTGTTAAAACTGGCATGCGATGGCATCGATCAATCGTATTTAGATGCCCTCCAGCAAAACATCCAACTTCAACGCCAATGCTCCGAGACAAAAGACAATGACCGGATGCTTGAGCTTGATAACGAGTTCCACCAGTTGATTTTCCAGTCTGTCAACAAAATGTGGTCTTACCATATCATTCGAGAGCAGATGGTCCATTTCGACCGGCTTCGCGCACTCTCTGCGAAAAAGGGACACCTCGACTATGTGATTTCCGACCATGAGGATATTCTTTATGCACTCAAGCGCCATGATGCAGAAATGGCAGAGATGCTGATGACCCGCCATCTGGCACGCCACCGCACAGAGAGAAAAGAACTGACCGAAGCCTACCCGGAGTATTTCTGCTAGAAAATCATAAAAAATCCTCCCAGACAAACGAAAGCTGTCTGAGAGGATTTTTTTATTATGCATGCTCCCCGCCATTCTTGATCTTTTCACTCTTCTCTGCGAACCGATCATCGCTCTTTTCTTTCTCCGTCTGATCTGCTCCGCATCCCGTCTGTTTTGCAGGAAAATTCTTCTGGGTAATCACATACTTCTTCTCAAAATCGACCGGATAGTACGACATCTTCGACTTTCTGAGTCCCTCGATTCCGACATCGTCCTCACGGTTGATCAGAAGTGCGTCCGGGTAAGCATGGCGCGCAAACTGCTGGTTAATCATCTGGTAGAGTCCCGGAATTTCCGGATCTGCTTTCTCAATGCTGATGATTGCAACTTTTTCCTTTTCATTGTAATCGCCCATCGAGAATGCCTTTAATTCCCCGTCGAGATAAATCGCACCCGCGCGGATATGATTGAAAAGGTTCTCATGATTGAGAATATCCTGAATGCCAAGGAATTCCCCGCGAAGCTCCTCCTCCGGGTCAAAAGCTTCCCCGTTCTCGTCGATTCCGCCTTCCTCCCCGACTGCAAGTTTTGCCTCCATCCACTTTTTCAAAAATGCGAGGACCTCCTCGTGATCCGCATAAGTCAGCGTGCGGTACTCCCATCTGCCCTCATATGCCTTCAAAAACTTGTTGATGTGGTTGCGCTTTTTCGTGTACTTTCGTCCTGCAAGCGTTCTCAAAGCCTCCGCATCATAGAGGTAATCGCGGGTATCCTCAACCTCATTCACCTCGTAATCATTCAGAGCGTCCGTCTCTTTCAGGCAAGCAACACCCTCCTGATCCGCACTCGTCATCACAAGCGGAATTCCGAGCACCTGATTGAAGTAGGTTTCCTCCAATTTCAGATAGTGGGCGAGATCCTCCTCCCTGCAATACGGGAGAAAGCCGTAGATCTCCATTCTCTCATTTTTCTGTTCAAAATTCTGCGCGTCCTCACTGTGCTTTTCTCCGTTTTCCAACGTTGCATCCAGATCTGCTTCGTCCGGTTCATCCCCTTCACTCAAGAACATCAAAAACAGTGCGTCCTCAAACTGACAGTATTTTACCTGATAGAAATTCCGGTAGAGATACTGGTCAAGCGGTGCACTGTCACAGCTTCGATTTGGGCGCAACGTATAAAAAGGCGACAACGATATCACATCCTCCGCTGTGAGCGGGAGATACTTCATCTTTCCTGCCGCCGTGAGGTAATCATAGTCTGTCCGTTCCCTAGTTGTCATAATAATAACTCTAATCCTTTCCTGCTAACTTCTTTTTTCTTCTCTTTTTTCTTCTTTTTGATCATTTCTTTCGGATCGTTTTTTCCTGATCATTTTTTTCTGATCGTTTCTCTGCTTTTGAGATCCGACATTTTGCTACAGTTCCGTATTCTACATTCGCAGATTCCGGTAGACCTCTCCGCCGTCCGAACTTCCATTCAGCTCACAGATTCCTGCGAGCGCAGAAGCTCCGATCACCCGGATCAGCCAATTCGTAAACGTCTTTTTCGTTTTCGCTGTCATCTCGGTCTCAGTCGTATGTGTCTCTGTTGTCTTCTTGTTTGATTCCTGCTTTTTCATATCCAAAATCTATTTTTGACTTATTTCCTTTCTGTGGTTTTCCCCAAAATAAAAATTTAACCCCATCTTCTGCCAGAAATGATCGAAATCATTAAAATCATCAAATAAACCTTTTATTATCCTTATTATCTTATCTCTATCCTCTCTGCTATCTCATAACCTGCAAGAGAATCTGAATCGCATAACAGAGAAACGCCAGGATCACCGTCCAGAGAATAAAACGCAGTCCCCGGACAAATTCGTCACAGCGGTGATGCAATCTGGCGAGATTTCCATTGATCGTCTCCCGATACAGCGCAATCAGACGAAGTCTCGCCTGCTCCTCCCCCATGCGCTCCAAATGTTCCCGTTGCATAATCTCCGGGTCCATCCGGGCAATCTGTTCCGGCTGAAGCAGTCTCATGAAAAACACGAGCACATACACATAGGCGCCCATCACCGCGATACAGTTCAAAATATACAGCCCCGAAACGAACATCTGAATCCCATTCTCCGGCATTTTGAGCTGAGAAATCCCGCTGAAAAGCCCGATGATGAACACAAAGAGGAATCCGCAGAACGTGATCGCAATATAGACCTTATTGTCAATCTTGTTGCTTCGGTCAAACTGATTTTCATACTCTACCATCAGGCTCGTCAGTTCCAGCTGACTGCCAGTCGAACTCACATCTTGTCGGGAATCATTTTTCTCTGTCAAACCATTCTTGTCCACTCTCGCTTCACTCCTTCTTCTCAGCCATCCCCATGACTGACCCGTGACTGGCAACTGCACCCACACTCCTATCTGTGGTCAGCACCTTCTGTGCTCTTATGAATCGTATCGTGGTTTTTGCCCTTTTTCTTTGTCTCATAAAGCGCCCGGTCAGCTTCCACATAATACTCATCATAAGTATGGAACCCGTTTGTCAGATATGCGCCCGTGCTGACACTCAAAAACGGAAACTCCCGTCGCGCCTCCTCAATATGTGCGCGCAGTCGCCGAAGAATCGTGTCGATATTCAAATCTGGCGTCTGAAGTCTCTCCACAAAGACCGCAAATTCATCTCCGCCCATTCGGTAAATCACATCCTCCGCGCGGAAAGTCCGTTTGAGCACACGGACAAAGCACTGGATCGTCTCATCACCCTTCTTATGCCCCATCGTGTCATTGATGTTCTTGAAATCATCAATATCCATCAAAAACAGGGCATTGTATCCAGACATGTTTCGCTTCTTTGCCTCAAGAAGTTTCTCAACTCTCCACTTTCCGGCTCCAACATTCAAAAGCCCGGTCAGAGAATCCATGCGTGCCCTCTGGCGCAGTTTTTCCTGCTTCATCATGTCCTGATCGATATTCTGGAGGTAACCGACAACTCTCCGGTTGTTCGTGTACTCATCGAGGTAATCAAAGAGCGTCATCCGATACCAGGTCCAGTTCTGCTCCGGCTTCATTTTTGCCTGAATCGTCACTGAGATATGGTGCTCGCCCTCCCGGATGCGTTTCAGACAATCCCGGACAAGCTCCGCATAAGTACTCCCGATCAGTCCCCTTTTCTCGACATCCTCAAAAAATAATTGCTCCGAAAAGCTCTGCTGTCTCTGCTGATCCTCAACTCCAATTTGATCAAGAATCACCTTGCTGTTCTCCGGATCATACTGAAAGACAAGCGTCGTCGTGGTCTCAAGAATCCGCTTGAGTTCCTCCCAACTCTGGTGAAGCTCAAGCGTGAGCACCGATTCCTTCGTGATATCCTGCATCACGCACTCACAGTGCCCGCGCTCCGTCTGAAACGTGTGAATCAGAAGTTCTTTCTGGATCTCCCGGCTGTACTCCCGAATTACATGAGGGATCCCCTCATATGCCGTCTCGTAGTAGTATTTCAGCCATTTCAGATCTCCATTCTTGAAATACTCATAAAACTTTCTTCCAATCAGCTCCCCGTAACCCGCTCCCTCGAGCTTGTCATGCTCGCGGTTGCTGTATGTAAACAGGAAATCTTTCGGTTTTCCATCCTCATCGAGAAGCACCTGAATCGAGCAGAATGCGACCGGCATGTTTTCGAGGTAACTCAGCCGTTTTCGCTCCTCCCGCTCCCTCCTCTGCTTTTCCTGAATGATCCCGCTGACATCGGTTCTCGTCAGAAGAATCGCCTTTTTCTCGGAATCCACATAGCAGAACCGGTATTTCTTGTGGGCGATCACGCCGTCCTCCTCCATCGTCGCATAAAGAATATACTCGCTCTCATGCTCCAGATGCTCGACGACATTTTCCACCCTCATACTCTTGCAGAGCGTCTCGACCTCTTCCTCAATCACATTTTTATGGTTCACCCGCTCCATGGTCGTGTGATAATTGTCCGACGCATGCTTCGGAATGATATGTTTTTCCTTATCCGAATAATAAATCACATAGTTGTTCGTCGCAACGTCAATCCGGCACACATAGTCAAACTCCGGAAGAACCGCCTGTGCAATCGTCAAATTTCGCTGTTCTTCCCGGACATCCCGGCTCGCAATCATAAGACTTTTCTCATCGATCTTGCTGATGTAGACTTCATGCCATTCCATCCAGCGATTTAAGAACTCTGTATTCTTTCTGGAATTCCGATCAAGCTCCTTGTGCTCAATCCGGACAAAAAAATGATCTTCCTGATCTTCTCGATTCAAAAATTCTCTCAGATGATTCGGATTCATATACTGTTGCCAGATCTCCACATCCTCCCGGTAGACATACTGCTCCCGATACAGACGATAAAGTTCCTCATAATCCTTCCATTCTCCGCAAACTTCCGGCGTGGTGCGATCATGATGAACATAAATCTGATTGGTATCCGCGTGATACTCCCATATCGCATCGCAAAACCGTTTGAATGCCCGTGCTTCTGTCAACATGTCTCTATCCCTCAACCAGAGCATACATGCCTAAACAAGCCATGCTCCCTTCTCCATTTTTACTGAATCTTTTTTATCTTACCACAATTTCTCTGCAAAAAACAGACCATTCTTGTCTCTGTTCGCAAATCCGACCTATCCTCGTTACTGTTCACACGCATGTGCCCAGTAACGGAATTTGCCGTGGCTTCGCATTTAAATACGGCAAATTCTCGCTATCACCACTTTATCTTACGGCACTTTCGGTTCCAAAAGTGCCTACCTCTGAACAGTAACCTGTCCTCCACACCATCAGACATCGCTTTTCAAGGATATAGACGGATTCATATACTTTGATACAGAATTTTCTATTTTACATAGCTTCTTTTTTCCATTATAATAAATTTCATCAGGCAGTTTTGGCAGAACGCAAAAAAAGAAACCTCCGATATCTTTTCTATTGTATATTGAAATTGAAAAAATCGATTCGGAGTTGTGAAAGGAAGAGAAACTATGATCGCTACGATTCATCATGTCGCTTTAAATGTAAAAGATTATGACTGGTATGTTCGATTTTTCGAGGAAGTTTTTGAGATGACCGTGGAGCGTCAAAAAGGCGAAGCTCCGAAACGTCAGGTATGGTTCAACGAAGGCATCCAGCTCGACGAGGTCGAGGATATGGGCGAGATGGGAAGCATGTACAGCCACATCGGCATCGCTTCCGACGACTGGGATACCGTGATTGAGCGCGCTGTGGCAAGAGGATGCACGCAGTACGCAGACAAGAAGCACTGGTTTGATATGCCAGATGGATTTGCAATCGAGCTGAAAAAGCCGAGAGAATAGTCACAATAATCACTCACTTCAGATGTTTTAACGAAATTGGCACAATCGCCATTCAACGAACACAACCAACGATTTTAAAAGCCGGAATGTATCACGCATCCCGGCTTTTCTTACTCATTGACGAAAATATCGTCCTTTATTTTCTACCATCCCGATTTTCTTCTTTCACCAGAAATCTCTTATAAGTGCTGTCGATTCCAAATGCGCCGAGTGGTGCGGTGATGATGATTGCAAGCACAGCAACCGACAGAATGATATTTCCACACGGCAGATCGCTCCGAGCGCAAGCCCGACCAGAAAAATGAGTGACAGTAAAGCTAACATAATTTTTCCTCCTCAAAAATAAATATCTGCAAAACCACATCTGCAAATCTGCCAAACTAACGTCTCAAACAATCTTCTTTATAAAAAGGGCACAATTTCTATAAAAAAAGCTGATGCACTCCCACGATTTTCATAAAAAAGAATCGTAGAAGTCATCAGCTATTATAAGCAGTTTAGGTTTTATCCAAGGGAGAACTTCATTCCCTGTGCTCTAAAATATATCGCAAATTCATGATTCTGTCAACGAGAACCTTTCTTGTTGAGAACAAAAGCTCCGATGATCGAAAAAGTCCACGCAAACCCGTGTGAGACGTCGGTGTTTAAGTTGCGTACCACAATCGTTTATAAGTAGGAATTTTCTGAACTGAAAATTCCGTATGATGCAGTAATGGTAGCTGAGTTTGCCGATTTGGAATGCGAAGCATCGGCAAACTCATATGATATTCGCACAACGTGTGAATATCATATCGCGTCTTTTGCGACCTTATGCACCGCTACGTCCGCTCTGCGTATCGAGGAAGCGCCATCTCGCTTCCGCTTCGCTCCAGCTCGATGCGGGCTGGCGCCCCATAGAATAACGCACAGAGGCATCTGACAGAAAGTAAACTTTCCGCAGACGCCTCTGTGCGTTATTCTGCACGGCTTGTAGTTATGCCAGGTTCGTATATCCCATCAAGAACTTATCCACCTCTTTTGCGACCTCTCGTCCTTCATGGATTGCCCATACGACGAGAGACTGTCCGCGGTGCATATCTCCTGCTACGAAGACTTTCTCCACATTTGTCGCATACTTTCCGGCTTCTGTCGCAACGTTCGTGCGGGCATTTAACTCCACACCGAACGCATTTGCCACATACTCCTGGGTTCCGAGGAAACCTGCTGCGATCAGCACAAGGTCTGCCGGCACTTCGCGCTCAGAGCCCTCGACTGCGACCATCAGTGTTCTTCCAGTCTCCGGATCTTTCTGCGGAACAAGGTTGATCAGGATTGCCTTGCAGACTTTTCCGGTCTCATCCTTCACAAACTCCTTGACAGTTGTCTGATAGACACGCGGATCTTCTCCGAATACAGCGATCGCCTCCTCCTGACCATAGTCGGTCTTGAGGATTCTCGGCCACTCCGGCCAGCTGTTGCTTGCGGTGCGGGTCACCGGCGGTTTCGGCATCATCTCAAGCTGGGTGACAGATGCACAGCCGTGACGGATCGAAGTTCCGACACAGTCGTTTCCGGTATCACCACCACCGATAACGATAACGTGCTTATCCTTTGCGGAGATGTAGTTTCCATCCTCAAGATTGGAACCCAGCAGGCTCTTTGTCGTAGACTTGAGGAAATCCACTGCAAAGTAGATGCCCTCTGCCTCACGTCCCGGAACCTGAATGTCTCTCGGATTCGATGCTCCGCATGCAAGAATGATGCTGTCATACTCTTTCTTGAGTCGTCCAGCCTTGTAATTCTTGCCGACATCTGCACCAGTCACAAAGCGGATGCCCTCCGCCTTCATGACCTCGACCTTGCGGTCGATCACAGACTTCTCGAGCTTCATATTCGGGATGCCGTACATCAGCAGTCCGCCGACGCGATCCTCTCTCTCAAACACGGTTACATTGTGACCGCGCTTGTTGAGCTGATCTGCGGCAGCGAGTCCGGACGGACCGGAACCGATGACTGCGATGCGCTTCTCGGTGCGCACTCTCGGCGGGCACGGACCTGCCTCCCCGGTCTCATACGCACGCTCAATGATCGCATGCTCATTCTCCTTGATGCTGACCGGATCTCCGTTCAGACCACAGGTACATGCCGCCTCACATGGAGCCGGGCAGACACGGCTCGTAAACTCCGGGAAGCTGTTCGTCTTTTTCAGACGGTTGTATGCCTGAGACCAGTTTCCGGTGAAAACCAGATCGTTCCACTCCGGGCAGAGGTTGTTTAACGGACAGCCCGAAACCATTCCGCCGAGTACCATGCCGGACTGGCAGAACGGAACGCCACAATCCATACAGCGCGCGCCCTGCTTTCTCTGCTGTTCCTCTGACAGAGAGGCATGGAATTCATTGAAGTTCTTAATTCTCTCTAATGGAGCCACAGCCTTGCCATTGGCTCTGTCATACTCTAAAAATCCTGTTGGCTTTCCCATGTTCTCTCTCCTCCCTACTTTCTCATGTTGGCATAGAATGCTTCGATCTGTGCCTGCTCACTGCTCAGTCCTTTTTCTTCCATCTGGACAATCGTGTTGAGCATCCGGCGGTAATCATGAGGCATAACCTTCTTGAACTTCGGCAGATACTCTCCGAAATGATCGAGGATGTATTTGCCCTTTTCCGAGTTGGTGTAAGCGACGTGTTCCTGAATCATCTCTTTTAACTCAAGAACATCATATTTGTTTGTTACCTCCTCGAGAGAGACGAGGGATTTGTTGAGTCTCTTGTAGAGATCACGCTTTTCATCCAGAACATAGGCGATACCACCGCTCATGCCGGCCGCAAAGTTCTTTCCGGTCGTTCCGAGGATGACAACGCGTCCACCGGTCATGTACTCACAGCCGTGATCACCGACACCCTCGACAACTGCGGTTGCACCGGAGTTGCGTACACAGAAACGCTCACCGGCAACGCCGTTGATGAACGCCTTACCGCTTGTCGCACCGTAGAGGGCAACGTTACCGATCACAATGTTGTCTTCTGCCTTGAACTGTACTCCCTTCGGCGGGTAAACGACGAGCTTTCCGCCTGACAGACCCTTGCCGAAGTAGTCGTTGCTGTCTCCGACAAGCTCAAGCGTCAGACCCTTCGGGATGAAGGCTCCGAAGCTCTGTCCACCGCTTCCGCTACACTGAATCGTGAACGTATCCTCCGGCAGTCCGTCCGGATAATGGCGGGTGATCTCCGATCCAAAGATCGTTCCGAGTGCACGGTCAACGTTGGAGACATCAACCTGAAGTCCCTTCTTCTGACCATTCATCAGTGCGCTCTTGAGCTTCTTCAAGAATACCTGCTCATCGATCGTCTTGTCGAGCTTGAAGTCATACTCAACCTTATCGTGGTAACCGCGCAGAGGCTCTCCCTCATACGGGTTATCGAGAATGTTCGACAGATCAACTTTATTCGCACGCGCATTCGGAATGTGATCCTTCTTCTTGAGCAGATCGGTACGTCCAACAAGCTCATCGACGGTGCGGATTCCGAGCTTTGCCATGTACTCGCGGAGCTCCTGAGCAATGAAATGCATAAAGTTTACCACATACTCCGGCTTGCCCTTGAAGCGTTTTCTCAGCTCCGGATTCTGCGTTGCAATGCCGACCGGACAGGTATCAAGGTTGCATACACGCATCATCACACAGCCCATCGTCACAAGCGGAGCCGTTGCAAAACCAAACTCCTCTGCGCCGAGCATTGCTGCGATTGCGACGTCACGACCGGTCATCAGCTTTCCGTCTGTCTCAAGAATGACCTTGTCACGCAGTCCGTTCATGATCAGCGTCTGGTGTGCCTCGGCAACACCGAGCTCCCACGGAAGACCTGCGTTGTAGATCGAGTTTCTCGGAGCTGCACCGGTACCACCATCAAAACCGGATACGAGGATAACCTGTGCGCCTGCCTTTGCAACACCGGCAGCAACGGTTCCGACACCAGCCTCCGATACGAGCTTGACGGAGATTCTTGCTCTCGTGTTAGAGTTTTTCAGATCGTAGATCAGCTGTGCCAAATCCTCGATCGAGTAGATGTCATGGTGCGGTGGCGGGGAAATCAGACCGACACCGGTTGTTGAGTGACGGGTCTTTGCAACCCACGGGTAAACCTTTCCGCCCGGAAGCTGACCGCCCTCACCAGGTTTTGCACCCTGAGCCATCTTGATCTGGATCTCCTGAGCGCTCACGAGGTAGCGGGATGTGACACCGAAACGACCGGAAGCGACCTGCTTGATTGCAGAACAGCGGTTGTTGTTCTTCGGGCCCGGGACGAGACGCTCAAGGCTCTCACCGCCCTCACCGGTGTTTGACTTACCGCCGAGACGGTTCATCGCGATTGCGAGAGTCTCATGAGCCTCCTGAGAAATCGAACCATAGGACATTGCTCCTGTCTTGAAACGCTTCACGATCGAGTCAACGCTCTCGACCTCATCAATCGGGATACCGCCGTTCTCATCGAACTTGAAATCAATTAGGCTACGCAGGTTGACGGTCTGCTCTTCCTCATTGAGTGCATGGCTGTACTCCTTGAAGATCTCATAGCTGTTCGTCCATGCGGACTGCTGAAGCAGATGGATCGTACGCGGATTGTAGAGATGCTCCTCCTGACCGGCGCGCTCCTTATGGCTTCCGACACTCTCAAGCGTCAGATCAGAATTCAGACCGAGCGGATCAAATGCACTTGAGTGAAGCGCATCCACATCGTTTGAGATGTCCTCGAGCGTGATACCGCCGACACGGCTGACCGTATCGGTGAAGTACTTGTCCACAACATCCTTGGAGATACCGATTGCCTCAAAGATCTGTGCACCCTGGTACGACTGGATCGTGGAGATACCCATCTTCGATGCGATCTTGACAATTCCGTGAAGAACAGCGGAGTTGTAATCGTTGACTGCTGCATAGTAGTCCTTGTCGAGCATCTTTGACTCGATCAGGTAATGAACGGACTCCTGAGCAAGATACGGGTTGATTGCACTCGCGCCGTAGCCGAGAAGCGTTGCGAAATGATGAACCTCTCTCGGCTCACCACTCTCGAGAATCAGTGCCATCGAGGTACGCTTCTTCGTCTTTACAAGATGCTGTTGCAGAGCAGATACGGCAAGCAGGGACGGAATCGGAACACGGTTTTCATCGATGTCACGGTCGGACAGGATGATGATATTCACACCATCGCGGTGTGCACGGTCAACCTCAAGGAAGAGTCTCTCAATCGCCTTCTCAAGAGAAGTATTCTTATAGTAAGTGATCGGAATCGTCTCAACCTTGAATCCCGGCTTGTTCATGTATTTGATCTTCAACAGATCGGTACAGGTCAAAATCGGATTCTCCACTTTCAGGATATGGCAGTTGCCCGGCTTCTCCTCGAGGACATTTCCCTCCTCACCGACATAGACGGTTGTCGAGGTCACGATCTCCTCACGGATCGAGTCGATCGGCGGGTTTGTTACCTGAGCAAAGAGCTGTTTGAAGTAATTGAACAACGGCTGATGCTTCTTTGAGAGTACGGCAAGCGGGCTGTCCGCACCCATCGCAGATACTGCCTCGGCACCGTTGAGTGCCATCGGAAGGATCATCGTGCGATACTGCTCGTAAGTGTAGCCGTAGGTCTTCTGAAGTCTTGCGCGCTGATCTTTTGTGATCTCCGGCACTCCCTTGTTCGGGATCGGCAGGTTTTTCAGCTCCACGAGGTTGGAATCAAGCCACTCACCGTAAGGCTGGCGGGAAGCATAGCGATTCTTTAACTCCTCATCTCCGACAAGCTCGCCCTTCACGGTATCGATCAGGAGCATCTTGCCCGGACGCAGACGCTCTTTCTTCACAACGTGAGCCTGCTCAATGTCGATTGCTCCGACCTCAGAAGCAAGGATCACCTGATCATCGTCAGTGATGTAGTAACGGGAAGGACGCAGACCATTTCGGTCAAGCACAGCACCCATCACATCACCATCGGAGAAGACGATCGACGCCGGTCCATCCCACGGCTCCATCATCGTCGCATAGTAGCGGTAGAAGTCCTTTACCTCCTGTGGCATTGACTTGTCATGCTGCCACGGAGCCGGGATCATGATCATGACTGCCATCGGAAGCTCCATGCCACTCATCACCATAAACTCGAGTGCATTGTCGAGCATCGCGGAATCAGAACCTTCCTGGTTGATGATCGGGAGTACCTTGTACATGTCGGACTTGAAGAACTTCGTCTCCATGTTCTCCTCACGCGCCATCATCTTGTCGACGTTTCCGCGGATCGTGTTGATCTCACCGTTGTGAACGATGAAACGGTTCGGATGAGCACGCATCCAGCTCGGATTCGTGTTCGTACTGAAACGGGAGTGAACCGTTGCGATTGCAGACTCGTAATCCGGATCCTGAAGATCCTCAAAGAAGAGTCTCAGCTCTTTTACAAGGAACATGCCCTTGTATACAATCGTTCGACTGCTCAGCGATACGACATAGGTGTCATCGTTACTCTGCTCAAACACACGGCGGGCAACATAGAGACGACGATCAAAGTCAAGTCCCTTCTCCACGTCTGCCGGCTTTCCGATAAATCCCTGCACGATGTAAGGCATCTTTGCGACTGCCTTGTCACCGATCAGTTCCGGATGAGTCGGGAGATCACGCCAGCCGAGGAACTTAAGTCCCTCTTTCTTGACGATGATCTCGAGCATCTTTTTCGCCTGATTTCTCGCAAGCTCGTCCTGCGGGAAGAAGAACATGCCGACGCCATACTCGCGCTCTCCACCGAGCTCGATTCCGAGCGGTTTTGTCACCTTCTTAAAGAATTTGTGGGAAATCTGAAGCATGATTCCGACACCATCACCTGTCTTGCCCTCCGCATCTTTTCCGGCGCGGTGCTGAAGGTTTTCCACGATGTGAAGTGCCTGGTCTACTGTTCTATGGGTCTTAATGCCTTTGATATTGGCAACTGCTCCGATACCACAGTTGTCATGCTCAAATCGGGGATCGTAAAGACCCGGAGCCTTTGTTTGTGTTCTCTGATCGCTCTCCATTGCTCAATTCCTTTCCGTGTAAGATTGAGCGTGCGCCTTGGGGATATAAGGGAAATGCTACTCGTGATACTAGATAATGGCACACACTCGTGGGGTTAAAAATACCTGCTTCCAGCTCAAACCCGTGAAGTCCAAATTGTCAAGTCTCTCCTAATGGGAATTTTTTTCAGCTGGTGATTTTTAATGATAATGATAATACTACAAGATTTTCCGTTTGTAAATATTTTTTTGCAAGAAATTGTCAGATAATTGGAGAACTTAATATTCTAAAGTTAATAGTCTGTCTTTTTCAGAGTTTTTTCAGGTTATTATTTGAGTTAACTGACTTTTCATTCTTCTTTGATTCGGGTATGCGGACAGATGTGCGCTTGCTGCGTATTTTCTTAATTTTCTTTTGTGAGTAATCTGTCCAATTTAGAAAGTCTTTCAAGTTCATGCGCTGCACAATTCCGGTACTTTACATTCCCAATCGGCAAAATCTGCTTCTTTCCGCAGAGCATCATCGCATGGAGCAAAGAAAATGAAAGCAACACAAAAACAGGCTCTGTGTGCTTCTTCGTTGAAGCATACAAAGCCTGTCTCTCATTTTTACTCAAACTCTACGAAATCAAAAAATCAACTCTTGATTCGCTTCTGCGTCTCGCTCTTACAGCTCGCCCAGTCCGCTCTCGATTGCCTTGCTGATGGTCTCCATTGCAGCTGCCTCATCTTCGCCATCACATACCAGATTGATCTCGGTGCCGGACTTGATACCTGCTGCCATAACGTTCAGTACGCTCTTAGCAACAACTTTCTTCTCTCCACACTCGATGAAAACATCACACTTAAACTTCATAGCGGTCTGAGACAGAACACCAGCTGGTCTTAAATGCAATCCTGACGGGTTTACTACGGTAATTTTTTTACTAAGCATGACTCAAAATCTCCTTTTTTATTATAATATCTCCCTCAAATTCCTGCGGATAAACTCGGAATTTCTACTTAAAAGTTTATTACAATTTGCCCGAAGTGTCAAGTTAAAACACCCATTAATCCGTCATTTTGTTGTCAATACTGTTACTGCACACAAACAGAAATTTTCTGAACTGAAAATTCCGTACGATACCGTACCGGTCACGGATTTTTTTGATTTAAAATGCCTGCCCACATGTTGTACAAACAGTGCCTTGAGCCTGCGCACTTTTTTCCTGCTCCCGTTTTTCCTGCATTCTTGCCTCTCTCTCAAGAGCTTCTGCTTTTGAGAAGACGCAACCGCAGTAATTCTGGCGGTAAAGACCGTACTCCTCCGAGAGCTCAACCGAGCGCTTATATCCGTTCTTTTTCTTGAAATCGGACGGCAGATGCTCAACCTTATAGATTTCTCCGAGTTCTTCACCGATCTCATTGAGCTTCTGTGCATTCTTCAGCGGACTGATCGTCAGCGTCGTCGCAAAGTAATCAAAATCCCCTTCTGACGCAAGTTTTGCGGACTCCTCAAGGCGCAGTCGATAACAGCGAAAGCACCGCTCTCCACCCTCCGGCACCTTCTCATAGCCCTTGCTGATCTCATAGAACCGCTCCGGCTCATAGTCGCCAATCACAAGGTGAACCGGGTGAATCACCAGAAGCTCCGCAATCAGTTTTTTCAGTTCTTCTACCCGCTTTTCAAATTCCTCCTGAGGGGAAATGTTCGGATTGTAGTAAAACACCGTAATGTCAAAATACTTTGACAGATACTCCAGAACGTAGCTACTGCACGGTGCACAGCAACTATGCAGCAAGAGCCGGGGAACCCGGCTCTTGCTCTGGTTTTCTTCTATGATCTTTTCCAGTTCTTTCTGGTAATTTCTGCGATTCATCTGCACGCTCCATACCTTTGCGCTTATACGCTCTTTTCTGTTTTAAAGTCTCTTAGAAAACCCGTATTTATTCTTTTTCTAATTCTAATTCAAAACTCGACACTTACAGGAAGTCACGAATCCGCTTGCTTCTCACCGGATTACGCAGTTTGCGCAGGGCTTTCGCCTCAATCTGACGAATACGCTCACGGGTAACGTTGAACTCCTTGCCGACCTCCTCAAGGGTGCGCGGATGTCCATCTTCAAGACCGAAACGCAGGACGATAACCTGACGCTCACGCTCCTTCAAATCACCCAGAAGCGCATCAATGTGCTCTCTGAGCATGACAGACTCCACATTGCCCTCCGGGGTCACAACATTGTTATCTGCAACGAAATCGCCGAGGTTGGAGTCATCCTCCTCACCGATCGGGGTCTCAAGGGATGCAGGCTCTCTTGCGATCTGCATGATCTCCATCACCTTGTCCTCGGACATCTCAAGTGCATCTGCAAGCTCTGTCACAGACGGCTCATAGCCGAGTTCCAGAGTCAGCTTTCTCTGCATCTTTGACATCTTGTTGATCGTCTCAACCATATGAACCGGCACACGGATTGTACGAGCCTGATCTGCAAGTGCACGAGTCACAGACTGACGAATCCACCAAGTCGCATATGTACTCAGCTTGTATCCCTTCGTATAATCAAACTTCTCTACGCCCTTGATCAGACCGAGGTTACCCTCCTGAACAAGATCCAAAAAGCTCATGCCACGTCCGGTATAACGCTTTGCAATGCTGACTACAAGACGCAGGTTCGCCTCAATCAGGCGCTCCTTCGCATGCTCATCGCCCTCTGCCTTGCGCTTTGCCAGAGTAATCTCCTCATCTGCGCTCAACAACGGAACCGTACCGATCTCCTTTAAATACATCCGAACCGGATCCTCTGTGCCAATACCTTCCAGAAGATCTACTGCGTCCAGTTCGATATCTTCTCCATCTTTCAGGAAGCTGTCGTCCATGTCGATGTCATCATCATCAAGAAGAAGCGGTTCCTCCGCCAGCAGGTTATCATCGATTACAGGGACAACATCAATCCGTTTCTGCTCAAGGTAGTTGTAAATCTGTTCCATCTGCTCCGGAGACAGATCATCGCCGACAAAGAAATCATTGATCTCTGTGACATCCAGTGCATTGTGCTTCGTTTTGGCAACTTCCACCAGCTTTTTCAGCTTTTCCAAAAAATTGTCTTTTTCCACAGTAACATCCTTTCGCTTGAAGTGTCAAAGCGGAGCCAATCTCCGCCTCTCTACTGCCATAACCGCCCGACCCTTGACAGTTTCAGATTCCCATCACCTTTTTTCTGCCATCTGTCCGGCACGGTCAAAATATGCCATAGAAGAAAATTCCATGGCATAATAAATTCCTACACAACTAATCATTATATAACAGCAGGTTGCGGATTTCAACATTTTTTTCTCAGTTCTTTTGTTTTTTTTGAGGTTTTTTCACGTTTTTCTCACGTTTTTCCGCTTAAACATCCAGATTTCTGCGAATGTTTAAACAGCGCGGAAGATTCCTGATCGTGACCTCCGTCCGACTTCCTCCAAACTCTCCATCGAGTACCCAGTCAACTTCCTCCTCCGCCTGAATCTCGATCGAGGAAGTCCGGAATTTGTATACCAGTTCGCTGTCCGGCTCATCGCTGAGAAAAAGTCCTGACACAATCGCACTCAGCTCGAGCGGAGTCTTCGGCGTGCGGATCAGTAGTACTTCAAAAAGTCCATCATCAAGGGCGACATTCTGGTTAATCAATCCTTTGAATCCGCCTACGCTCGTCGTGTTCGTCACCATGCCGAAGATGAACTCACCCTCAAGCGTGCCCTCCTCCCAGGTCACCTTCATCTGATAGGACTTGATTGATGTAAGGCTCTTCACACTCTCAAGCATATACGCCTGATGACCGAGAACATTTTTTCGATCCTGAGGTGTCATATAGGAAACTTCGGTAAATGCACCAAAACCTGCAACATAGACAAAATAGCGATCCTCGCAGAACAGACCGATGTCGATCGGCACTGCGGTTCCGCGAACTGCGGTCTGCGCCGCCTCATATACCTGCTTGGGGAGTTTCAGACTAGACGCAAAATCGTTCGTCGAACCTCCCGGAATATATCCGATCTGGGGTCTGCGCTTCTCATCGATCTCCATAATACCGGAAATCGTCTCATTCAGCGTGCCATCTCCTCCACTGCATACAATCAGATCATACCTTGCACCTTCTTTCGATGCAGTATTTTTTGCATCCTTCGGCGCCTGCGTCACATGAACCTGTACATGATATCCTTCCGCCGAAAAGAGATCCAGAATTTCAAGAAGTTTTCTGCGAATCCGCTCCCTGCCCGACCTGGGATTAATGATAAAAAGCATTCTTTTTTTTGTGCTCATAATACTGTCACCTGCCTCTGTCACTCTTCAACTGATCGTTACCGTTCATGCCCCGCACAAACGGTAACAGATTTTGCCGATTCCCCTTCACTCATTCCCAACGAAATAAATTACCTACTTTCCAGTTTCTCTCAAAATCTCTTTTGTATACCCGGCAAATGCACCCGGAAGCGGATAAGTTTCAATCAGATCCCTGCGCCCCACTGCGAGAAAGCGCTCCGGAACCGCACCGGAAAGCAACACCCGGTATCCAATCATTCTCCACTCGACATGAGAAAAAATGTGCTTTGTCTTCGGAAGTACCTCGATCTCAATGACCTGTCCCGGCTCAAATCCGAAGACTTCAGCAAGTTTCTCCGGCTCAAGCTGTCCGTCCGCATTCGGAAGCTCGTAAAGCCCTGCAAGAAGCCCCTGATCCGGTCGTTTTCCGATCGCAATCCGCTGACTCTGATCCTCGAGAATACATACGGTACGCTCCTCAATCCTGCGCTGTTTTTTCGGCGTCTTGACTGGGATCTGTGCGGTCAGATTCCGGCGATGCGCCAGACACAGAGACTCAAACGGACAGACCATGCATTTCGGCTCACCGTTTGGCACACAGACAATCGCTCCGGTCTCAATCAAGCCCTGGTTGAACTCGCTTGCGCGCCCCTGCGGGATCACACTCTGAAGCAGAGATTCAACTTTTCGTCTCGTCGCCGGTTTCAGGATATCCTCTGTACTCGCCATCACTCTCGAGATCACGCGAAGCACATTTCCATCGACTGCCGGAACTGCAATTCCAAATGCAATCGAGGCAATCGCCCCCGCAGTGTAACTCCCGATTCCCGGAAGTTTCAGAAGCTTTTGATGGTCAGCCGGGATCACCCCGCCATATTCTTCCACAATGACCTGAGCCGACTTTTTTAAGTTTCTGGCACGGCTGTAATAGCCGAGTCCCTCCCAGAGTTTCATCAGCCGGTCATCGGAAACCTCAGCGAGATCTGCGACCGTCGGAAGTGCGCCCATAAAACGCTCAAAATAGGGCTTTACCGCCTCAACCCTCGTCTGCTGAAGCATAATCTCGGAAATCCAGACGCGGTACGGCTCGGGATTCTCCCTCCACGGAAGAATCCGACGATTCTTCTCATACCATGCAAGCAGAGGACGAACTCCCGCACGCAGACGCTCCTCCTCCGACATTGGACTCTCTTTACTCTCTGCAACCTGAATCCGGTCGTAGAGATGATCAAGATGATTAAGTTCGTCCTGAAACGTATCAAACATATCCATAAATGCCTCGCACGGACACCTCGCCTGACATGACTTCGCGCATCTCGCCGTTTGTCTCCACAATCAGCTCACCGGTGTCTGTGATTCCGTGAGAAATGCCGAGATAGTCTCCCTTTGGCGCAAGTACCTTTACCTCCCGCCCAATATTGACGAGATGGGAATTGTACTCCTCTTTCAGAAGACTCAAATCCAGCGTCTTCTTGTAGGTCTCATAGAAGCCCTCCCACGCCTTTAAGATGCTTGCGACAAGCGGGGCACGGCGCACAATATGACCTGTCTCAATCGCAAGCGAGGTCGCCGTCTTGCTGATCTCCTCCGGGAAATCTTTCGTGTTGACATTGATGCCGATTCCGACAACGACGTAGCGAATGCTGTCCTCCTCTGTGCTCATCTCCGTCAAAATACCGCAGATCTTACGTCCGTTTAACACGATGTCATTCGGCCACTTGATCTGACAGTCAAGTCCGGTCTGCTCACGAATGCCTTTCTCTACCGCCATCGCCGCCACAAGCGTCAGCATCGACGCATATTCCGGCGCAAAATCCGGTCGCAGAAGAAAGCTCATCCAGATTCCGCTTCCTCTCGGAGAAGTCCATGCACGCCCTCTGCGCCCTTTTCCTGCCGTCTGAATCTCCGCAATTGCAAGCGTTCCATCCGGCGCACCATTTTCCGCCATCCGTCGGATCTCATTGTTCGTGGAATCAATCTCATCGATAAACCGAAGATTTCGTCCAAGGCTCTTCGTCTCGAGCACACTCGCAATCTCTGCCTCCGAGAGAACATCCCCGGCACCGCAGAGGCGGTATCCCCGGCTTCTGACCGCCTCGATCTCGTATCCCTCTTCTCTCAGCTGTCCGATGACCTTCCAGACCGCTGTGCGCGATACGCCGAGCCGGTCACACAATTCCTGACCGGAGACGTAACCATCCGTCTCCTTCAGACATGTCAAAATTTCTGTCTTCACTTTCTACCTCCAGATACTGACAGCGCTGATGATCCCCACTGTCAGAAGAAATATGGCAAGCAGTCCATATAAAAGCCCTGCCGTCCGGCCTCTCCGGTCATGTCCTGCCGACTGAAAACGAAACCACCCATTGACTCCGTTTAAAAAGGACGCCAGCCAGAACACTGCCGGAAACAAGATCCGGTTCTTCACCGGATCTAAAAAAGCCAGCACCACGCAGACGACGACGAGGATTCCCACCACAATGTGAAGCATATCCAGAATCATCGCCATACTGCGCGGATTTCTCTTTTTTTCTCTCAAAATCATCCCTGCTCTCCAAGCGTGGCAACCATAACCGCCTTAATTGTATGCATGCGGTTCTCTGCTTCCTCAAAGACTCTTGAGCACGGTGCCTCAAATACCTCATCAGTGACTTCCATGTCGGTGATGTTAAATCTCTCGCCCATCTCCTTGCCGATCTTCGTCTTCAGATCGTGGAAAGCCGGCAGGCAGTGCAGGAAGATTGCCTGTTCACCTGCATTCTTCATCACATCCATCGTTACCTTGTACGGACTCAGCTCGTTGATACGCTCTGTCCATACCTCATCCGGCTCGCCCATCGATACCCATACATCGGTGTAAACGACATCTGCGCCCTTGGTTCCTTCCATCACATCCTCGGTCAGCGTGATCGTACCGCCGGATGCCTTTGCGTACTCCTGGCACTGTGCGACAAGCTCCTCGTTCGGGAAGTACTTCTTCGGTGCACATGCAACGAAATGAAGACCGAGCTTTGAGCAGACTACCATCAGGGAATTGCCCATATTGTAGCGAGCATCGCCCATGTATACGAGTTTTACGCCCTTGAGACGACCGAGCTGTTCACGGATCGTCAGCATGTCAGCGAGCATCTGGGTCGGATGGTACTCGTTTGTCAGACCGTTCCAAACCGGAACACCTGCATACTTTGCGAGCTCCTCAACAATCTCCTGACCGTAACCACGGTACTCGATTCCATCGTAGATTCTGCCGAGCACACGGGCAGTATCGGCAATGCTCTCCTTCTTTCCGATCTGAGAACCGGTCGGATCGAGGTAGGTGGTTCCCATTCCCATGTCATGAGCGGCAACCTCAAACGAACAGCGGGTTCTCGTGCTCGTCTTCTCGAAAATCAGAGCAACGTTTTTTCCTCTCCAGTGGTCAACAAGAACGCCATCTTTCTTTTTCTTCTTCAGATCTGCGGCGAGATCAAGCAGATACAGAATCTCCTCAGGTGTAAAATCCTTCAGTGTCAGAAAATTTCTTCCCTTTAAATTCATCGTTTAGTCCTCCCTGTGTCTCAAATTCTCAAATGTAGTTTTTATAGATTTTGTAGTTTGATGTTTATAATTTGTGATTTCTAATTTGTGATTTTGGTTTCTCTAGTCTTCCTTTGCAACTTCCACAACAGACTTCACAAGACCTGCCATATTCTGAATCTCTGACGGAATGATGATCTTTGTCGCCTTTCCGTCCGCAATCGTCGCAAATGCCTCGAGACTCTTGAGACGCAGAACCGCCTCGTCAGCGCCGGCTTCCTTGAGGAAACGAAGTCCGTCTGCATTTGCCTTCTGAACCTTTAAAATCGCCTCAGCTTCACCTTCTGCCTCGCGGATTCGCTTTTCCTTTTCTGCCTCAGCATGAAGGATCGCAGCCTGTTTGTCAGCCTCTGCGTCAAGAATTGCAGACTCTTTCTTACCCTCTGCGACAAGGATCGTTGACTTCTTCTCACCTTCCGCGCGCAGGATTGCCTCACGGCGCTCACGCTCTGCCTTCATCTGCTTTTCCATCGCATCCTGAATTGCAGCCGGCGGAATGATATTTTTCAGCTCAACACGGTTTACCTTAATTCCCCACGGATCTGTCGCCACATCAAGGGAAGCTCGCATCTTCGTGTTAATCGTCTCTCTTGAGGTCAGCGTCTGATCAAGCTCGAGATCACCGATGATATTTCTCAGCGTTGTCGCCGTCAGGTTCTCAATCGCCATGATCGGGTTCTCGACTCCGTATGCAAACAACTTCGGATCGGTGATCTGAAAGAACACAACCGTATCGATTCGCATCGTAACGTTATCTTTTGTGATTACCGGCTGGGGAGCAAAGTCAACGACCTGCTCTTTTAAGATGACTCTCTTTGCCACGCGGTCAATAAAAGGCATCATGACGTGAACGCCAACCGACCACGTTCCCATGTAAGCACCGAGACGTTCCACAACAAGAGCCTGCGCCTGCGGAACAATGCGCACGCAGGATGCCAGCACCATCAAAACCACAACCAGAAGCACCATGAAAATGATCAGTCCCATAGATGTTACCCCTCTTTCCTTGCACTCACAATCAGTTTTACACCCTGTATCTTTCGGATCTCCACGATCGTTCCCACAGGATAAATCTCTTCGTCACTCTCTGCTCTCGCTGTCCATTCCTGCCCGTTCACCATCGCAGTTCCAGTCTCTTTCCGATTGTCGATCTCTGCCGTCACGCGCGCTTCACTTCCAACCAGACTGTCCACATTTGTCTTTTCTGTGTGTGTGATACAGTGTTTTGCAAATGGGCGTGTAAGAAACAGAAGCAGAAACGAAATCAGCACGAAACCGACGAGCTGAATCCCGGTGCTAAAGCCAAGCAGACAAAGCAGAAATCCGATAAATGCTCCTCCTGCAAACCAGATCGTCGTCAGTGCCAGAGTTGCAATCTCGATCGCAATCAACACAACGAATACAATCAACCAATAGATCGGTGTCATTTCAGGAACCCCCTTTCTGATTATCATACTATATTTCCAAATCCATTACAATCCCCTGCGCTGGCGTGCCGCCTCGAACATCAGGACGGATGATGCAACCGCCGCGTTTAAGGATTCGACCCTTCCGCACATCGGAATCCGCACCCAGATGTCCGCTTTCTGCGCTGTCTCCTCTTTCAGACCGCTCGCCTCGTTTCCGATCAGAAATGCAGAATCATCCTTGTAATCTTCCTGATCATAGGAATTCTTTCCGTCGAGATGAGCCGCAAACATACGGATTTTCTTTGATTTGAGCTTGGCAAGTGCAGAGTCAAGATCCTCGACGTAGACGAACGGAACGCGAAGGATCGAACCCATCGTTGAGCGAATGACCTTCGGGTTATAAATGTCGGCAGTCGAGGAATCCATGATGATTCCCGTGACTCCTGCACCCTCACCTGCACGCACGATCGTTCCGAGATTTCCCGGATCCTGAAGATGCTCAAGCACCATTAAAAGTGCTGGTTTTCCGCTCTCTGCCCGGGTCTTCGTGACATCATCAAGCTCGTAGTGATACTGGCGCACGAGAGCCAGAACCCCCTGCGGAGACTGGGTGTCGGACATCGCGCGAAATACCTCGTCGCTGACAAGCTCGACATGGCGAACGCCGTTTTTGAGTGCATTCGCCTCTTTTCCTTTTGCAAAACTCTCGGACATGTAGAGTGTATGAATCCGGTCTTTCGGGATCTCCGCACACATGCGAAGTCCCTCTGCGACGAAGAGGTCTTCCTCTCGTCTCGTCTTCGCCTTTTTTACAAGTGCACTTACATATTTTATCTGTTTGTTTGTTGTACTGCTAATCACTGCAAGAATCCTTCCTTGTTTAAGTTATAAATGCTAAATAATAAAGGGCTCCTCCGGCGGGTAAAGTCATACAAACTCGCTCTCGCTCCGGGTTCGATGTACTTTCCCGCACTCCGTCGCCACACATACTATGACATATTTGCTCTGAATTATACTGTTTTTTAAATTGTCTCAAGATCTGCCATCCAGATGTTTCGGGAGGCATCACTCGGCATGCGCAGGTCTCCTCTCGGGGAAACAGCTACGGAACCGACCTTCGGTCCATCCGGCAGGCAGGAGCGCTTAAACTGCTGTGCGAAGAAACGGCGATAGAACACATTGAGCCATTTCTTGATGAACTCTGCCTCATACTCCCCTGCAAATGCGCGAAGTGCCATGCGGTAAATCTTTGATGGCATATAGCCGAAACGAAGCACATAGTACAGGAAGAAATCATGCAGTTCATACGGTCCGACGAGATCTTCTGTCTTCTGGGAGATCACACCATCCTCCGGTGGAAGAAGCTCCGGGCTGACCGGCGTGTCAAGCACATCGAGAAGCACATCTCGGAGTTCTTTTTCTCCGCAGGTGTCTGCAAAGTAGCGAACGAGATGGCGGACGAGAGTCTTCGGAACGGATGCATTAACGCCGTACATCGACATGTGATCGCCGTTATAGGTCGCCCAGCCGAGGGCGAGCTCCGACATATCGCCGGTACCGATGACGAGACCGCCGACCTGGTTTGCGGTATCCATGAGAACCTGGGTTCTCTCACGCGCCTGTCCGTTCTCGTAGGTAACATCGTGATTTTCCGGATTTTGACCAATATCGGAGAAATGCTGGTTTACGGATGCACGGATGTCAACTTCTTTTAATGTCGCGCCGAGCTTTTCGGTCATCCGGCAGGCATTCTGGTACGTTCTGTCTGTCGTTCCAAAGCACGGCATCGTCACGGCATGGATCTGATTTCTCGGAATGTTTAAGAGGTCAAATGCGCGCGCAGTGACGAGCAGGGCAAGCGTCGAGTCAAGTCCGCCGGAAATTCCAAGCACGACATGCTTAGCTCCGGTGTGTTCCAGACGTTTTTTCAGACCCATTGCCTGAATCATGAAGATCTCCTCACAGCGACGGCTTCTCTCCGACATATCGGACGGAACAAACGGACGGCTGTCGATATAGCGAAGAAGTTTCTCCTTCTGACATTGTTCCATCTCCTCCGTGTTTAAAGAAAACTCAATCGTCTTATATCCGGTCTGATCCGGTGCCGGGCAGGTCGTTGTCTTTCTGCGCTCGGAGCGGAGACGCTCAATGTCAAGATCTGCGTAGATTGCACTCGGCCGGAATCGCTTCGACTGCGCAAGGATCGTTCCATTCTCCGCAATGATATTGTGACCGCCGAATACGAGATCCTGAGTCGACTCTCCCTCTCCTGCATTTGCATAGACATATGCACTGAGAAGGCGGGCAGACTGACCGCTGATCAGCTCTCTGCGGTAGCTGTCCTTGCCGACAACCTCATCACTCGCGGAACAGTTCGCAATCACCGTCGCTCCGGCAAGCATATGGCGGATGCTCGGCGGACACGGAACCCAGACATCCTCACAGAGCTCCGATGCAATCACAAGCTCCGGATGCTCCTTGCATGCAAACAGCAGGTTTGTTCCCATCGGGACTTCTCCGTCCTGCCATTTCGTCATCTCCGGAATCTGGTTGCCCGGCGTAAAATGACGACGCTCATAGAACTCTGAGTAGTTTGGTAGGTTGATCTTCGGAACGACACCGAGAAGTCTGCCATCGCAAATTGCTCCGGCTACGTTGTAGAGCTTTCCCCGATGCATCCACGGAAGTCCCACAAAAACAATCATGTTGAGTCCCTTTGTATAGGAAACAATCTTTCCAAGTTCTCCTCTTGCACCCTCAATCAGCGCATCCTGCAAAAACAGATCTCCGCAGGTATATCCCGTTAAACAAAGTTCCGGAAAGACCATGAGTCCAACACCCTGACTGTGTCCCTCCGAAATCAATTTACAAATTTCTTCCCGGTTATAGACCGGATCTGCCACCCGAATTTTCGGAGTGACAGCTGATACACGGAAAAAACCGTCCTTCATATTTTTTTCCTCCTATATATAATGGACAATCCCTCTTATGAACTCGATATAGTGAGTCGATTATAGCATACTTTCCCGCTTTCTGGTTTACTTTTTGAGAATTATTTTGTACAATAAGGGTAATCTTGCATTGCTATTCAGAGATTTTCGCATTTTCTCAATAAAAAACGTGCAAAAGGAAGAGCAATCCAACAATGGGGAACTGAACTTCAAGGGAGCGAATAAAAAATGAAAATTTCCACAAAAGGGCGTTATGCCCTCCGCATGATGATTGAATTTGGATTAAATCCAGACCAGTGCACAAAGATCAGTCAGGTTGCACAGCGTCAGGGGATCTCTGATAAATACCTCGAACAGATCGTGACACTGCTTCACCGCGCCGGTTATGTGCGCAGTATCCGTGGTGCTCAGGGTGGTTATATGCTGACCAAGAAGCCGGAGGAATATACCGTCGGCATGATTCTTCGTCAGACAGAGGGAAGCCTCGCGCCAGTTGCCTGCCTCGACGACGACATCAACCAGTGCGAGAAGGCAGACCGCTGTGCGACTCTAACGGTCTGGCAACAGCTCAAGGACGCGATCGACCAGTGCGTTGACAGTGTGACGCTTGCAGATTTGATCGAAGAGCAGAAGCGCAAACCAGGATACAATCTGATGTAACAGAAAAGATCCAGAAATCAATTAAAAAGCAATCAAAAAAGGACTTTCCAAACTCATGCTGAGGTGGCAACGTAATCACCTCAATACGGGAATGGGAAGTCCTCTCTTATTATGCCTGCTCTCCTGTGATCGACATGTTCTGCATCTCGTTGTTCTGATACAGTTTCTGGAAAGAGATGTTATCCATCGCTTCCTCGGAAATGCTGACGCAGTTATCCGCAATACGGTCAATGTTGTAAAGTAAATTAGAATATGCCTTTGTCAGATCAGAGGAGCATGCATTTTTTTCTACTCGAGACAGATGCGCCTTGTTGTTCTGCTTCTGCAATTTTCGGATAATCTCTTTCTTCTCATAAACTTTTTCGACAATGTTCTTGTCTCCGTTTTCGATCGCTTCCATCGCACTCCTGAAAATCGTCTCAAGCGTATCAATTCCTGTCTCTAACTCCCGGCATGCATCCTGAGAAAAGACTTCACCCTTACTCTTGGAAAGCTGTGCGACCTCGCTGATCTCCTCACAGCGATCCGCGATTCGGTCCATGTTGTTGTTGATGTAGAGCAAACCCGAAGCCTGCTCCGACTGTTGCTGTGTCAGCGTACCGCTTGAAAACATTTTTACCATATAACTGCCGATCTGCTCCTGGAGTTTCTTTACCGCATGATGCATTTCTGTAAAATTCTGATAAGCAGTCTGAGGATCGTCCCCGATGAAAGAAAGTTTCATGCTGTCAATCATCCTGATCACGAACTCGGATACTCTTGTGATCTCCTCGGAGACCAGATACAGCGCTACGGTCGGCTGAGAAATTACACGGTTTTCGAGATATTTCGGCTCATAGGACTGAAGGTTCTGGCGATCCTGTCCCCGCACAAGGAAGGTGACAATCTTGACCATGACCGGGATCAACGGCAACCACACGAGCGTGCAGACAACATTAAACGTCGTATGCGCATTTGCAATCTGTCTGGAAATCACATCAAGCTCTGCACCCTTCGGGGAGATCAGGCGCACAAATCCTGCGAGCACCGGGATAAAGAACAAAAAGACAATACTTCCGGTGATATTAAAAATGCTGTGTGCAAGTGCCGTTCTCTTTGCGTTTTTCGACTGTCCGATCGAAGCGAGAAGTGCCGTGATCGTTGTGCCGATGTTGTCTCCAAGAAGAATCGGAATCGCGCCGGTCAGACCGATCACACTCGTCACTCCATCCGGTCCGGACTGGGACGCAAAATTCTGAAGAACCGCAATCGTCGCGGAACTGCTCTGTACAACAAGGGTCATTCCCGCACCGAGAAAGACGCCAAGCACCGGAAAATGCGAAACCTTTCCCATCATATCGACAAAAAACGGGCTTCCTGCGAGCGGTTTCATGACCTCGCCCATGATCTCAATTCCCTCAAAAAGCAGACCAAACGAAAAGATTACCATGCCAATGTTTTTGATTTTTTCTTTTTTTCCGATAAAGTTTAACAGAAATCCAATAAAAATAATCGGGTAGATATAGTTACTGATCTTAAATGCCATAAGCTGTGCGGTCATCGTCGTACCGATATTCGCACCAAAGATGACGGAGATCGCCTGTGGCAGACTCATAAGTCCGGCACTCACAAAACCAATCACCATAACTGTCGTTGCAGAACTGCTCTGAAGAACTGCGGTGACCAGAGCTCCAGCGAGCGCTCCCATAACTGCATTTCTTGTAAGGAAACTAAGGATCTTCTTCATTCCCTCTCCTGCGGCCTTCTGAAGTGCATCGCTCATGCTGTTCATTCCATACAGAAACAGTGCAAGACCACCGATCAGACCAAAAAAGATCTTTACATTCTCATTCATTTTCGCTTCTCCTTTGTGAAAATTTCCTTTTCTTCCATTTCTTCTTCATTTATGCTCATCATGTTTGTTGAGATAAATATAATTGGTCATGAAAAATCCTCGGTTAAAGCGAAGTTAAATCCATGTAAAATTTTGGTCTTTTTCTGCCTTGATTTGCTAAAATTATGTAAAAAAACGACCCATATACGAAATTCCTTAAGTGATCCTCTCGTATACAGGTCGTTTTTCCTATTAATTTCTTATTTTATTTCGTCCATTTCTTGTCTTGTTTCTGCAACCAATTCCAGTTCTTCGATCCGTTTGTTTCGCTCAGTTCATTCCGTTTCTCAGTCGTTGTGCACCAGAATCTGCTCCGCAAGCGCAGTCTGCTCCTTCGTCGGAGTCGGCACCCCGTCGAGCGGATAGCTGATTCCGAGTTTCTGCCATTTTGCAAGACCGAGTGTGTGGTACGGAAGAACCTCAACCCTCTTTACAGTCTTGAGCTCCTTGATCAGCGCGTCAAGCTCATGCAGTCCCTGCTCGTCATCGGTGATTCCCGGAACAAGGACATGGCGAATCCACATATCTTTTCCGATCTCAGACAGGTATTTTGCCATCTGGACAATGTTTGCGTTGTCCCAGCCAGTCAGCTCCTTGTGCTTTGCCGGGTCGATCTCCTTGAAGTCAAGCATCACGAGATCCGTGTTCTTCATCAGCTCATTGAACTTGGACAGAAACGGCTCTTCCATCGTAAACGGATTTCCTGCGGTATCTAAAACCGTGTTGACTCCATGCTGTTTTGCAATCTTAAAGAACTCATTCATAAAATCAATCTGAAGAAGAGGCTCACCACCGCTGACCGTGATTCCGCCGTCTTTTCCCCAGTAGTTCTTGTAGCGGTATGCACGCTTGAAGAGATCCTGAGGAGTCCACTCCTCACCGCCCTCAAGTGCCCAGGTCTCCGGATTATGGCAGTACTTACATCTCATCCGGCATCCCTGCACAAAGATAACGAAACGCACGCCCGGTCCGTCCACAAGACCGAAGGTTTCAAGGGAATTGATATGTCCCACGACTTTCTCCGTTTTCTGCATCATTTCTGTGTTGCTCATGTGTCTATTCCTCCAAAAAAATCCATCATTCAAAAATTACTGAATAGTTGCGTTTATTTCTATTATATATACATTTCATTATATATACACCTCATACATACACAAATCGTTCCTATACTTTATATCTTTATACAATTTATATTTATACATTTTTATGTATATATTGTATATTGTCGTATATATATTGAAATGTATACATTATGCATGCATCGTACCTACATGCATCGACTTCAACACGATTCCCGCTTTTCTTCACATCCAGATGCAGGAAGAAAAACGCTTCCTTTAGAAACAAAACGCCGGTTTCCGGCGGGAAAACTCCCGCCGGAAGCCGGCGCCTGTAAAGGCCGGACGGTCATTCCGTTCCGAATCCAAGTAAAAATTACATCGTAGCGTGGCAGGTTCTGGAGATAACATCCATCTGCTGCTCTCTGGTCAGATCGATGAACTTTACAGCGTAACCAGATACACGGATGGTGAAGTTTGCGTACTCCTCCTTCTCCGGATGCTCCATAGCATCGATCAGCTTCTCAGTACCGAATACGTTTACGTTCAGGTGATGAGCGCCCTGATCGAAGTATCCATCCATAACCTGTACCAGGTTGTCGATACGCTCCTGCTCGCTGTGACCAAGTGCGTCCGGGTTGATGGTCTGGGTGTTGGAGATACCATCCAGTGCCCACTCGTACGGCAGCTTAGCAACGGAGTTCAGGGAAGCCAGCAGACCGCTCTGCTCTGCGCCGTAGGACGGGTTAGCACCCGGGGATAACGGCTCGCCTGCTCTTCTTCCGTCTGGCATGTTACCGGTTGCCTTACCATATACAACGTTAGAAGTAATGGTCAGGATAGAGGTAGTAGCCTCGGAATCACGATAGGTGTGACGCTTCTTCAGCTTCTCTAAGAAGGTCTTTAACAGCCATACAGCAATGTCATCTGCACGGTCATCATCGTTACCGTAACGCGGGAAGTCGCCCTCGGTCTCGAAGTCCATGATCATGCCTTCCTCATCACGGATAGCCTTAACCTTAGCGTACTTGATTGCGCTCAGGGAGTCTACCACATGAGAGAATCCAGCGATACCAGTTGCGAAGGTTCTGCGTACATCGGTATCGATCAGAGCCATCTCAGCTGCCTCGTAGTAGTACTTGTCATGCATGTACTGGATCAGGTTCAGAGTATTTACATACAGACCTGCCAGCCAATCCATCATAACGTCGTACTTCTTGATAACCTCATCGTAATCAAGATACTCGGAGGTGATCGGTCTTAACTCCGGACCAACCTGCTCTCTGCTCTTCATGTCGCGTCCGCCGTTCATAGCGTACAGCAGGCACTTAGCCAGGTTTGCACGTGCGCCGAAGAACTGCATCTCTTTACCAGTCTGAGTAGCAGATACGCAGCAGCAGATGGAGTAATCATCGCCCCATACCGGCTTCATAACGTCATCGTTCTCGTACTGAACAGAGCTGCTCTTGATGGAGATATCTGCTGCATACTTCTTGAAGTTGGTCGGGAGCTTGGAGGAGTACAGAACAGTCATGTTCGGCTCCGGGCTCGGTCCCATGTTCTCTAAGGTGTGCAGGAAACGGAAATCGTTCTTGGTTACCATGGAACGACCGTCTACGCCGATACCACCAACTTCCAGGGTTGCCCATACCGGGTCTCCGGAGAACAGCTGGTTGTAGGACGGGATTCTTGCGAACTTAACCATACGGAACTTCATTACCAGATGGTCGATCAGCTCCTGAGCCTGCTCCTCGGTAAGGGTACCGTTCTCAAGATCTCTCTCGATATAGATATCAAGGAAGGTAGAGATACGACCAACGCTCATTGCAGCACCGTTCTGGGTCTTAACTGCTGCAAGGTATCCAAAGTACAGCCACTGAACTGCTTCCTTTGCGTTCTTAGCCGGCTGAGAAATGTCATAGCCGTAGGACTGAGCCATAACCTTCATCTCTTTCAGAGCCTTGATCTGCATGGACAGCTCTTCTCTCTGACGGATTACATCATCAACCATGGTGCCATCTCCGCAGTTAGCGAAGTCGTTCTGCTTCTCCTGGATCAGGAAATCGATACCGTACAGAGCAACACGACGGTAGTCGCCTACGATACGTCCACGACCATAGGTATCCGGAAGTCCGGTAATGATCTTGTTGTGACGAGCTTTCTTCATCTCTGGAGTGTAAGCATCAAATACGCCCTGGTTATGAGTGCGGGTGTACTCGGTGAAGATCTTGTGCAGTTCCGGATCCGGCTCGTAACCGTAGTTCTGGCAAGCCTGCTCAGCCATCTTGATACCGCCGTACGGCATGAATGCTCTCTTTAACGGCTTATCGGTCTGAAGACCAACAACCTGCTCAAGGTCCTTATCAGCCTCGCTGATGTAACCCGGATTATGGGAGGTGATACCGGAAACGATGTGAGTATCCATATCCAGAACGCCACCCTTAGCACGCTCCTCTTTCTGCAGTCCCTGAAGAATTCCCCACAGCTTGTCGGTAGCCTGGGTCGGGCCAGCCAGGAATTTCTCATCACCATCATACGGCTTGTAGTTAGCCTGAATGAAGTCTCTTACATTAACTTCCTCTTTCCAGAGACGGCCGTTAAAGCCTTCCCACTGATCAACGTGCATCATAAATGCAGTCCTCCTTTAAAAATGTTTAAAAATTCATTGGGTCATTAAGTTATCGTTATTTTGTTCACATTTGACAATCAGTATCATAACATAAATTTTTGAAAACACAAGCGCCTTATTCATAATTTTTCTCATGTTTGTTAGAAAGTACACAACCCTTGTATTTATTAGGATACATGTCCGAATTTTCTATCAAAAAGTGATAATTTCCCGTCTTTTCGAGCATTCTCGAACTGGATTCAGACGGACTTTTATGCTAAAATGGATACAACTTGTTACATTAAAGGAGGATTTTTCTATGGCACTTCACGTTATGGATGAAGCAAACCGCTGTCTGGGATGTAAAGTCCCCCAGTGTCGGAAAGGATGTCCGATTTCCACCCCGATTCCGGATGTCATCCGCTTACTCAAAGATAATAAACTTGACGAAGCCGGCAGAATTCTTTTTGAGAACAACCCGCTGACAACGGTTTGCAGTCTCGTCTGCAACCACGAAAATCAGTGTGAGGGACACTGTGTTCTCGGACGAAAAGGCGCACCGGTTCATTTCTCCACAATTGAAAGCTATATTTCGAGTACCTATGCATCAAAGATGACAGCCGGTCCGAGCCCATCAAACGGAATCAAAGCTGCAATCATCGGTTCCGGTCCTGCGGGTCTGACAATCGCAGTCATCCTCTCCCGCTACGGCTACGATGTCACAATCTTTGAGGGCAAGGACAAGATCGGCGGTGTCCTCCGCTACGGTATCCCGGAATTCCGTCTGCCAAAGACTGTCCTCGAAGATTTTAAGTACCGTCACATTGATCTCAAAGGCATTAAATTCCGCCCGAATACCCACATCGGCGGTGCAATCGGCATCGATGACCTCTTTCGCGACGGTTACAAGGCAATCTTCGTCGGCACCGGCGTCTGGAAGCCGAATGCCCTCCACATCAAGGGCGAAACCTTCGGAAATGTCCACTTCGGTATCAACTACTTAAATAATCCGGACAGCTACCGCCTCGGTGAGCGCGTGATTGTCATCGGTGCCGGAAATGCCGCAATGGATGTCGCAAGAACTGCCCTCCGAAAAGGAGTCCGCGAGCTGACCTGTTTCTCTATCACAAAAGAGGTCGCAGCGAGCAAGCACGAGTTCAGCTACGCCCAGCTTGAGGGTGTCCAGTTTGAATTCAACAAGAAGCCGGTTGAGATCAAGGACAACGGCGTGATCTTTGAGGACATCGAGGAAGCTGAGGACGGCACACTGACCGTCATTCCGGGAAGCGAAACCTTCTACCCGGCAGACAGTGTGATCATCTCAATCAGCCAGGGACCGCAGAACCGAATCGTCACCACAACGACCGGACTTGACGCAGACCGCCGTGGTCTTCTCGTCGCAGACGACACCGGTCACACGACCCGCCCGGGAATCTTCGCCTCCGGCGATGTCGTAAATGGCGCACGAACCGTTGTCGAGGCAGTCGCCCACTCGAAGGTTGTCGCAGAGTCCATGCACCGCTACATGCAAAACCTCGTTCACGGCGGGACACCGAAAGAAGCCTTTGCCGACAGCGAGGGGAACAAGCAGGAAACAACACCGACAAATGCAAACTAGCACAAACTGGTAACCACTATCGGCGAACCGGCGACAAGGCATCACAGATAATGAATCATAGCTAACGGATTATCGCTAACGAATCACGGATACACAAAATACGCAATTTCCTATGATGCAAAAGAAAAAAAATATGATACAAAAAAAGAGCGCTGGAAGAAAATGAGTTTGTCTTCTCACTTCATTCTTCCCATCGCTCTTTCTTTTATGCGTAATTAACTCACATGATCCTGTTTCTGTATTTTACAACTTATCGCTTGATTTTTGTGCTTTTACTGTGGCTTTGCCTGATTAAGCAGTTCCCTCACAAAGTCCGGAACCTGATCTTTCGGGAACTGTACATCATACTCGAGAGTCTCTCCATCTTCTGCGATCGTGACGGTCACGTTGAGATCTGAACTCTGATAGAAACGATTGTAATAGAGCATTCTCGGCTCTGTCATCACGTTCCGAAGTTCGTCGATCTGCTCTGAATCTGTGATTGTGATCGTCCGATACTTATCTCCTCTGTAATCGTAAATCTGCACGGAACGGATATCTGCCTGTGCATATTTCAAGTCAATCTCGATTCCCTGTGCCTTCAACAGTGCAATCGTCTTTGTGAAGGACGGATAAACCGGATAGTAATTCATATCTGTGAATGAATTATAGTTCCAGTAGCGGGAAGGATTCTTTTCCTGCTCGCGGTTTTTGCGCTCCTGCCACTCCAAACTCTCTCTCTCCGGCGCTGTCACGAAACGGACCAGACCAATCGGAGCTTCTTTCTTGAGACGCTCAAGCGTCATAGTGGAGAAGTCATCCTGATAAGCCTCAAGAAGTTCTTTTTTCTGTGTATCTGTCAGATCGGTAAGTTTTGTCTCCTTCGTTCTATCCCTGCGGAAATAAATCGAATCCACGTTTTCTGCACTCTGCGCGAGAAGCGGGAAGTTCGCTTTCTGAAATCCCTCGTCTGCAAACAGGCGATTGACTGCCTCGGAGACCGAATCCAAATCAATGTAATACTGGCGATATACCTTGCGTCCGCTCTTTAACTCATAGGAAATCATCACCTGATAGATCGACTTTGTCTCGTCCTCATCAAAGTAATCGATCGCCTTTGCCTGATAAATCGGATTTACCGACGAGAAATCTCTTGATGTCTGCTCCACACCGGCAGTCGCAAGTGCCAAAATGTTTTCCACATCTGTGCTGTGCATCCGACTGAAAACTGCCTTTGACGTATTCTCAGCGTCAAAATCCCAGGTTCCATCCTCCTTCTGCTCAAGCATTCCGTAATCCACCCATCCGTTGAGATCCCTCATCCAGACAGCACCGGATTTCACCTTATCCGCCGACGGGAGATAGCGGTCATATCCAAATGTATCATAGCGGAACACAAAGAGCACTGCCACTGTCGCGAGAAGGCAGGCAACCATCTGTCCGCGGTTTTTAAAGAGCTGGCGGAAGTCAAAGTGGTAAATAATCTCGATCACACAGTGGGCGAGAACGACTCCGCAGATAACTCCAAACACTGCCCATCCGGTTGATTTCCGGAATTCCCAGAACATCAATGCCAGACTGAGACCGGAGAGAATTGCGATCGGAATCCGAATGATCGGACCGCTCACCGAAAATGCCATCGCCTTCCCGCTTGCCTCTGACGGACGTTTGCGGTAAAGCCAGAGACTGAATCCCGTCAGCAGAGCGGATACCACCCACGCCATTGCAGCCCCACCTGCAATCGCATGTTCCGTCTGATACTTTTCAATCTGCATCAGGTATTCCATAATCGGAGAAATTCTTCGGCTCATCTCGAATGCCTGCTCTCCCATGTCATACGCATACGTCTGGAAAAAAGTGGAAAAATATCCCTGAAGGATTGTCGATGCAAGCGGAATGAAACCCGCCAAAATCATGCATCCAAGAATTCCGACAATCAGATTTCCGGTCAGCATTGCCGATGTAATCACGGTCGTATAGATCAACATAAAGTACGTCATATGAAGTCCAAACGCGGTCACTGCGACCGGGACAATCACCGAAGACTCCACTCCGTTTCCGATTGCAAGGACAACTCCAAGTGCAAGGGAAATCGCATACGGAAGTGCCAGAATCACGATTCCGTCCACGAAATTTACTGCAAAAAACATTTCCCGGCGCACCGGAAGGCTGTGATAAAAGTCCACCTTACTGCGCGAATTCAGGTACGAAAAACCGCTGAGTCCGCAGACAAGTCCGGCTACTGCCATCACGAGAACCATCATGCCGTTCTCAAAAGACAGCCAGGTCTGGATCTGATCTCGATACCACAAAAGTCCCTGCTCATAGATCGGATAATCCTTAATCTCCCCTGCGAGAAAAGCCACGGTCACCGGATACAAGAAAAAGAATCCGATTCCGATCAGGGCAAGCGCCCAGATTCGACTTCTCAAATCTTCTTTCATCAGCTTAAAAAATAAGTTTTTTGACGTCATAACCGACTACCTCCGTTTCACTGATAAAGATTTCCTCAAGGGAAAGTGGAATGGTCTCATAGAAAATCGGATCTGCCTTCTGCATTGCAAACTCCACATGACTCAAATCCCCTCTCACGGTCAGAGTCATAAGTTTTCCTCTCTGCTCTGTCTTGAGAATCTCAAGTCCAAAGTTTTGAAGATCTGCGGGCTTCATGCCCTCGCGGAGCACGCACTGTACTTTGTGGATATTCATCTTCATCTCATCGAGATCCTTGCTTAAAAGAATTCCGCCTTTATGTAAGAGCCCCACATGATCGCAGATGTCCTCAAGCTCACGCAGGTTGTGGGAAGCAATGATCGGTGTCAGATTTCTCTCCTCCATATCACTTGCAAAAATACTCTTGACCGCCTGACGCATCACCGGATCAAGTCCGTCAAATGTCTCATCACAGAACAGATACTCGGTTCCGGCGCAGACTCCGCAGATCACGGAAACCTGCTTTTTCATTCCCTTTGAGAATGTATTGATCTTTCGCTTCTCATTCAACCCAAAACTTTTCATCAGCGAATGAAAACGGGCTTCGTCAAAATTCGGATACACAATCCGATAATACCGCATCATGTCCAGTGGAGTCGCATTTGCAAAGAAATGCTGGTCATCGGAAATATAAAAGAATTTTCTCTTTGCCTCTTCATTCTCAAACACATTCATCCCGTCGATTGTGATGCTTCCCTCATCAGGTCTCAGCACTCCTGCTACCATTCGGATAAAGGTACTCTTTCCTGCGCCATTCGTTCCGATCAGACCAAAAACACTGCCTTCCCGGATTGTCGCATTGATATGGTCAACTGCCGTAATACCGTCAAATCTTTTTGTGAGATTTACCGCTTCAATCATACGCTTTCTGCCTCCCCCTTCTGATTTTCTTTTTCAGAATTTTCCGAGTTTTCCAAACTCTCCGAAATTTCTGAAGTTTCTGAATGATCTCTTGCATAGCAATCATAGACTTCACCGGCTGTCTTAAGAAATTCTTCCCGGCTGATTCCGATCTTTCTTGCCTCCTGTGCGAGTCCCTCCATCTTTCTTGCAAGTTCCCGCTCTCTGGCATTGCGGAGCTTTCGGATACTCCCGACGAAACTCCCCCGCCCTTTCACGGTGTAAATGAATCCGTTTCTCTCCAACTCCCCGTAGGCTCGCTGTATTGTGTTCGGATTGATCGAGAGTTCCATCGCCAGACTCCTGACTGAGGGCATCTGGCTGTCCTCCTCGAGCACCCCTAAGAGCATCAGCTCCTGTAATTTTTCTGCAACCTGCTCATATATCGGACGGCTGTCTTTATAGTCCAGCAAAATCATCCGCCTCACTCCTTTCGGTTCTCTGTTTTGATTTTGCTTCTAAATTTGAGTTTGCTTTTCCTGTTTTGGAGGTTCTTCCTGTGTTCTCTTTCTGAGTTTTCTTTCTGTGTATTCAAGTGTACTATGCTTCTTAATACACTTATATCACATTGAGCATGAAATAGCAAGTGACAGATTTCTTACGTTTTTATGACGCTGAGTAAAAGCATGAGATTGTTCAGCATACAACAAACAATCCACTATACTCCATTGCAATTTACTGGTACATTGATTGGCATATTAACGTTATTGACTTATTGATATTATTTCTTACCGTTTCTCATGATCCTAATCTCACAATCTCCATCGACTTGTGTGAACACATCAATTCCTGCGCTTCTCATTGACACTGACTTTTTGGAATGATATGATGAATCCGATTGTAATCTGATTATTTTTGTAGGATTTAAAAAAGAAACTAAAAACTCACTTGATGAATAATCCAGTGCCAGACCAAACGTAAATGAACATATGAAGCGGACACTGAGAAAGAGAAAAAGAAAGAGGAAGGATTCACTATGCTTAATCAATTTTCAAGAACCGAACTCCTGTTGGGAAAAGACAATATGGAACGCCTGAAAAATGCCCGCGTTGCCGTATTTGGAATCGGCGGAGTTGGCGGATACACCGTTGAGGCACTCGCCCGCACCGGTGTCGGCACCCTGATCCTGATCGACGATGACAAAGTTTGCTTAACGAACATCAATCGGCAGATTCTTGCAACGAGAAAGACCGTTGGCAGACAGAAAATCGAAGTTGCCAAAGAGAGAATTCTTGAGATCAATCCAGATGCACAGATCATCACCCACCAGACCTTCTACACCCCGGAGACTGCCGACCAGTTTGATTTCACGCAATACGATTATGTAGTTGACGCGATCGATACCGTAACCGGAAAGATCCAGCTCGTGTGTCAGGCACAGCAGGCAGGCACGCCGATCATCAGCTGTATGGGAGCAGGAAACAAGATGGACCCGACCGCATTTAAGGTTGCCGACATCTACAAGACTTCCGTCTGCCCACTCGCACGCGTCATGCGCCGTGAGCTGAAAAAGCGCGGAATCAAGAAACTCAAGGTTGTCTACTCCGAGGAGAAAGCACTGACCCCTATCGACGACATGGCAATCAGCTGTCGTTCCAACTGCATCTGCCCACCGGGAACCGTCCGCAAGTGCACTGCCCGCCGTCAGGTTCCGGGAAGCAATGCGTTTGTTCCGTCCGTAGCCGGTTTGATCATTGCCGGAGAAGTCATCAAGGATCTAACAAACCCGGCTGAGTGGGCTCAGTCAAAGTAAGACGATCTCGGAATCTCTAAGAAACCAAATACAAAGCAAAAAAATTCATAATGGCTTTCCGTTCCCACGGTAAGGGGATACCATGGATACGGAAAGCCATTACGAATTTTTCTTATTTGCTTTTTATCTTTTGCTTTTCTCTTTTATTACCTTAATCACATAATTTTTGTTCTTTTATTTTTACTGAACTCTGATTCTTTGTCCTTTTACTTCTTCTCGTCGTACCAGTCTAAGAACCGATGCGTCTGACCATCTTTCTTATATGCGATAACCGTATTCAGGTTGACATTCTCCACACTCTTGAAAATATTGCTCTCAATGAATGGGTTGATCTTCTTCAAATCACGGATCAGATTCTTGATCTCCATGCGCTTTGACACCGTGCGTCCGTTCGGATCGCAGGTCGTACAGGTGTCCGTGAAGTGGCATGCACACTGGATAAAACGCAGATCATTGTAATCGCGCCAACGCTTGATGTCATCCTCACGAATCAGATAGAGCGGGCGGATCAGCTCCATTCCTTCAAAGTTTGTGCTGTGCAGTTTCGGCATCATCGTCTGTACCTGACCGCCATACATCATTCCCATCAGAATCGTCTCGATTACATCGTCATAGTGGTGACCGAGCGCAATCTTGTTGCATCCGAGTTCCTGTGCCTTGTGGTAGAGATAGCCACGGCGCATGCGGGCGCACAGATAGCACGGGGATTTTTCGACGCTGTACACCGCATCAAAGATCTCCGTCTCAAAAATCGTCACCGGAATTCCCATGAGTTCCGCATTGTGTTCAATGACCTTGCGGTTTGCTTCACTGTATCCCGGGTCCATCACAAGAAAGACAAGCTCAAACGGGAACTTGTTGTGACGGCGCAGTTCCTGAAACAGCTTTGCCATCAGCATCGAATCTTTTCCGCCGGAGATACAGACTGCGATCTTGTCGCCCTCTTTCACAAGTTCATACTCATTGATCGCCTTGGCAAAACGGCTGAACAGCTCCTTGTGGAAACGCTTGCGAATACTCTTTTCTATGTTCGCACGGCGCTCCTCGATGTCATCCTCCTGTGCCATCTGCTTCAAAATCCAGCCGGAATATCCCTCATCGAGACTGTACGCATCATAGCCAAGTTCATCAAGTTCATCCGCGAGATCTACGCTGATTACACCGCGAATGCAGTAAAGAATAATCTTTTTCTCCTTATCGAGGCGTTCCGGATGAAGGCGAATCTCCTCCATATCCATGTGAATCGCTCCCGGAATAAAACCGTGCTGGTACGCATCCTCATCGCGAATGTCGATCAGCTGATAGCTTCCCTTCTCCAATTTGTTTAATTCTTCAATCGATAAAACCATTTCATCCTCTTTCTTATCTATCAAACGTGTCGAACACACTCTGTTACCAAATTTTTATGAAATAAAAAATACAGAAAAGTCTGCGAAAATGCAGACTTCCTGTATTGTAAACCAAACCATTTCCTTTTGTCAATAAGCACTCCGACTTCCCGCCTACTTGCTCAAAAATGAGACAAATTCGAGGTGGCGATCCATGATCTCCCCGATTTTTCCGATCACCTTTCCCATCGTGAACGCCGCAAGCACGGTTCCGATTCCGAGTCCATCGATATGACCGAGAACCGCAAACGTCAGAATCGCTGTGACTGCCAGACAGCACACATCAAATGTCACTTTCACGCGAGAATACGGGATCTTTGTGATCGCAGAAACCTCGCGCGGGAACAGATCCGTCGGCACGATCGGCATCTTACATCTGTTTGAGAGCGCGATACCGACACAGAGCGTCAGATAACTGATTACAAAGTAGGCAATTCTCAGCATCATCGTCTGCGGAAGCAGATCCACCCACGATTTATGTATATCGACAAAGATACCAAAAAAGAATCCCACAACAAAACTGAACAGATACTGCGGAACAAATTTCTTCCGCATAATCAGCAGACTCAGAACCAGAATTCCCTGAAAGATGTACGTCCACGTTCCAAGCGTGAAGACCGGAAGCACTTTTGCAAACGCATACGGCACACTCGAAATCGCGGAAATTCCAGAGCCGGAGTGAAGCATCAGAACAACGCCAAAGCTGTTAATCAGCACAATGACAAGAAGTGCGAACTCCCCGCGCAGTACAAGTTTTCCCTGATGATTTTGATGATTCTGTTCTGCTTTTAAACTTGATTCCATTTTTCTTTATCCTTCTTTCTGTCTCTTCCCCCCGGAAAAGAAAGCATGTTGCAGGATTCTTTTTCTCAATACAATGATTTGCTCATTCGTCCATTACGACTCTTTTGACCCATTTTCTTTCAACGATTCAACAATTCACCTGATCTAATTTGATCGTTTAATCCTAATTCCTAACGATTGATCGTTTTTACCTTTACGAAACAAATAATACTACTTGATTGTAATGCGGCCCTGTCCCAACGGATTTGCATACTCTGCTCCGACATTTCCGCCAAGATACATGTTGATGTAATCAGAAAGCGCATCGACATCGACCATAACTTCATCTTTGAGGATCTTCGCGCCTGCAAACATCGTCATACCATCTCCCGCAGACTTGAGCATGTAGTTGTGCGAGGAAACCGTGTACGTCCGATTCAGATCAAGCGGTTCGCCGTTTACCATCACATCGGTAACGCGGTAAGCTCCGGAAACTCCGAGGAAATTGCCCTTTTCATCCAGTTTTACGCTGGTCGGAATCGAGGTGTCGATCGTGTACGTCACACCGGATACCTGAAGAAAACCACCACTCTCCTCCGGAGCATTCTTCGATGCCATCTCGAGAGCGTCCTTGAGTTGCTGTCCGGTGATCTCAATGAGACACATCATATTTCCATACGGGAAGACTGCAAGCGTATCCTCGTAAGTGATGTTTCCAGTTGCGATCGAACTGCGGATTCCACCTCCATTGCTCAGACCGATGTCTGCGCCAAGCTCATAGCGGTAAGCATCTGCGGTCAGATCTCCAAGGTTTGTCTCCGCATTGCGGACTGCGCGCGCGCCGGTCTCCGGATTCTTGTCCGTCAGATCGACATCTGTGTGACCAAGCACGGTCTTCAAGCTCTCCTGATAGATTGCCTGAATCGACTTGATGTAGGCATCCGTCTGCGCATCCACAGCTTTGCCAGCCTCATTCACGATGGCACTGCCCGGAATCGTCAGCGCCATACCCGGGTGAAGCAGGTTCTTGTTGCGGATCTTGTCGCGGTTTGCGTTGTATATTTCTCTCCAACGAGAAGTCGAGCCGAGCTGTGTCTTTGCAATCTTGCTCAGATTGTCGCCCGCCTTGACGGTATAGACAGAAGCAGTATCCTGTGCCAAAACTTCATCGACAAGCTCAGTTGTGATCGTGCCGTCTGCCTTGATCGTCAGCTTTCCGATATCCTTGAGCTTTGTGCCCGTCTGGGTCAGTGGAATCTGCTTACCATCCTTATTGGCAACAGTCTTATTCGGAACTGTCTCATGAGAGTGACCATCAATCACCGCATCAATTCCACTCGTGTGCGCGATTACCTGATCAGAAGTCCAACGCTCCGTCGTTCCCTCCTCTCCGAGATGACCGACGAGAATGACGTAGTCTGCACCGGCATTTTTCGCCTCGTCAACCGAAGTCTGAATCTTTGCATACAGGCTTTCTCCGCTCTCATCCTCACAGAATCCGTAGATGTATGTTCCACTCTCATTCTGGAAGTAAGATGGTGTGGACTTTGTGAAGCTCTCCGGTGTACTTGCCCCCACAAGTGCCACCTTCACTGCCCCGAACGTAAACATCTTATACGGAGCAAATACCGGCTTTCCGGTTCTCAAATCCATGAAGTTACTCGAGTAATATCCGCAGTCCAGCTTTTTTGCAAGCTCGAGAAAACGGTTCATTCCGTAATCGAACTCATGGTTTCCGGGAATTGCAAAATCATACCCGACCTGATTCATGATGTCGATCAGATAACTGCCTTCCGACAGCGTGCCGATCGGCGCTCCCTGAATCGCATCTCCGGCATCCGCCAGAATCACATACGGAGTCTGCGTCTGCATCTGTTTCTTGTAGAGAGCAAGACCTGCGTAACCGATGTTGTCATCCACACCACAGTGGACATCGTTCGTGTACAGAACAACGATGTCCTTGTCCCCTGCAAATGCAGAAAACGTCATGCCGGTCGTCAGACTCAGCACCATCGCCAGACTCAAGATCCAGCTGAGCAGTTTTTGGAAACGTTTCTTTGCCATACCTCATCCTCCTCTTTTCTCAGAGCGAGTCCGAGTCCCTCAGACCAGCTCCAAAATCGTTTATCAGTGACCTTGGTAACCCTGAATTTCAAGGTATTCCCATAGCATCTCTGGAATATTCCTCGAAATTGTCATGATGATGAGTTGATTATAGCAAATTTTTCTGAATCTTAAAAGCAATTCCCCAAAATACGCAAAAGAATGTGAAAGAAAAAACAATCTTTTTTTATTAAAACAAAAAGCAGAAGAGAAATCTCCGATCAATTTAATCTGAGATTTCTCCCCTGCCAACTTACGTTTACATTTTGTTTTTCTTATTCTTATTCCTCAGTCTCTTCCGGCTTCTCGATCTCGATGCCAAGCTCCTTAAGCTGTTTCGGATCTACCGGGGTCGGAGCCTCGGTCATCATACAGGATGCATCCTTTACCTTCGGGAATGCGATCACTTCACGGATGCTGTCGCAACCGCCCATCAGCATAGCTACACGGTCAAGACCGTAAGCCAGACCAGCGTGAGGCGGAACTCCGTACTTAAATGCTTCAAGCAGGAAACCGAACTGATCCTGCGCACGCTCCGGTGTGAAGCCAAGAACCTCGAACATCTTGGACTGGATGTCGCTCTGGTGAATTCTGACAGAACCACCGCCAAGCTCGGTACCGTTCAGAACGATATCGTAAGCCTTTGCGCGAACTGCGCCCGGGTTTGTGTCGATCATCGGCCAGTCTTCCTCCATCGGCATTGTGAATGGATGGTGCATAGCCACATAACGGTTCTCCTCCTCGGAGTACTCGAGTAACGGGAACTCGGTTACCCACAGGAACTTGAAATCGTCTTTCTTTAAGAGATCCTTCTGTCTTGCGATCTCAAGACGCAGAGCGCCAAGAACATCCCATACAACCTTGTTCTTGTCTGCTGCGAACAGAAGCAGGTCGCCCGGCTTTCCGTCCATTGCCTTTACAAGAGCATCCATCTGCTCCTCGGTCATGAACTTTGCGAACGAAGACTTTAAGGAACCATCCTCGTGGATTGCGATATATGCCAGACCCTTTGCGCCGTAGCCCTTTGCAAACTCTACGAGTGCATCGATCTTCTTTCTCGGCATTCCGCCCTCGCCCTCAGCGTTGATACCACGAACAGAACCACCGTTCTCAAGAGCGTTCTTGAATACAACGAACTCACAGTCCTTTACAACCTCAGATACGTTCTTTAACTCCATGCCGAAACGAAGATCCGGCTTATCGGAACCAAAGCGATCCATAGCCTCCTGCCAGGTCATACGCTGAATCGGAAGCGGAATCTCTACGTTTAACAGCTCCTTGAACAGCTTGTGAAGCAGGCGCTCATTGACATCGAGAACATCCTCAACATCGACGAAGGAAAGCTCCATATCGATCTGGGTGAACTCCGGCTGACGGTCTGCACGAAGATCCTCATCACGATAGCAACGTGCTAACTGGAAATAACGGTCATATCCGGAGCACATCAGCAACTGCTTGAACAGCTGTGGGGACTGCGGAAGTGCGTAGAAGGAACCCGGATGAACACGGCTCGGTACAAGGTAATCTCTTGCGCCCTCCGGAGTGCTCTTGATCAGGGTCGGGGTCTCGATCTCAAGAAATCCCTCTTCTGCAAGGAACTGTCTCGTCAGGATTGCGATCTTGCTGCGCAGGATCAGATTTCTCTGGATATCCGGGCGACGCAGATCCAGATAACGGTATTTCAGACGAAGCTCCTCTTTCGTCTTGGAATTTTCCTCAATCGGGAAAGGCGGGGTCTCAGACTCAGAGAGAATTCTCAAGCTCTCTGCGCGAACCTCGATTGCACCGGTTGCAAGGTTTTCATTCACACCGCCGGAACGAGCCTCAACACGTCCGGTTACTGCAATTACGAACTCACTTCTGAGCTTCTCTGCCTTTGCAAAGCTCTCTGCTCCGCAGTCGCTCTCCTCAAAAATAATCTGCAAAATACCCGAACGATCACGTAAATCTACGAAAATGATACCGCCCTTGTTTCTGCTCTTCTGTACCCAACCCATGACAGTCACATTCTGACCGACATTGGCAAGGCTAAGCTCTCCGCATCGATGGGATCTTTTCAGTCCCTGCATTGACTCTGCCATCTCAAAATCTCCTTTTATCTTCAGGCTAAATTGCTTTTGCCTGTTAATCACTTTTTCTTTCGACTATGTCTTACCCCTGTTACGGGTAAAATTTTTATTTCATTTTCATAGTCTATTGGTGCTGACAAACGAAATTCTACAATCCTATTTCAGTGCCTCGCGGTAAAACTCAACGAACTCGGTGTAGCCTTCCTTGTTCAGCTGTTCCTTCTGGAACTTCTTGTTCTTGTTCATCTGAGAAACAAGAACCTGAACACCGGCACTGCGCTCTTTCATAGCCTGCTTCATGATCTCGGAAAGACGCTTTGCATCCATTCCTTTCTCAATCAGATAAGCCTTGCGCTCTGCCTGATTCTCCACCTTACCGCCCTGATCCATCAGGATCGTAACGATTCTCTCAAAACCGATGGAAAATCCACATGCCGGGGTGTCCTGACCGGTGAACTTGCCGATCATTTTGTCGTAACGACCGCCACCTGCAACGGAACCGCCAAATCCCTCCATCGAAACCTCGAAGATCGTTCCGGTGTAGTAGGACATTCCACGCACGAGAGTCGGGTCAAATGCGAGCTTGAACTCGGTCTCTGCGACATCGGTAACGGTGTCCATGATATTTGCAAGGTTCTCAGAAACGCTCTCCGGCATCACATCTGCGAGAATCTTTCCGAGAGCGCGCACACCCTCTGCATTGTCAGTCACCTGACCGAGCAGGTCTGCGTACTTCTCAACAGCATCCTGTGCATAGCCATTCTCAAGCAGTTCTGCCTTTACGCCGTCCATGCCGATCTTATCCATCTTGTCAAGCGTGATGAAAACCTGATCGAGACTGTCCTCTGCAAATCCGCAGTGGAGTGCCATTCCCTTTAAGATACCGCGGTCGTTGATACGAACCGTAAATGCGTTGTCCGGGCAGATTCTTCCGAGAGCTGTCGTCGTAGCCAGAATCAGCTCGATCTCTGCCATGCTCGACGGGTCGCCGAGAATGTCGATGTCACACTGGGTAAACTGACGGAAACGTCCCTTCTGCGGGCGGTCAGCTCTCCAAACACTTCCCATCTGAAGCGCCTTGAACGGTGCCGGGAGCTGGGATGCGTTGTTGGAATAATAGCGGGAAAGCGGAAGTGTCAGATCGTAACGCAGACCGCTATCGGTCAGATCGTTCTCGGTCTCTGCGGTCTCAAGATTCAGCTTCTCACCGCGCTTTAAAATCTTGAAGATCAGCTTCTCATTGTCTCCGCCCTGCTTGCTCGTCAGGTTCTCGATATGCTCCACGCACGGAGTCTCAATCTGCGTAAATCCAAATCCCTGGTAGGTCTGACGGATCTGCTCCATCACAAAATTTCTGACCTGCATCTCCGCAGGCAGAATATCTCTCATGCCGGTAACCGGCTTCTTTTTCAGTGCCATGCTTCTTCTCCATCTTCTTATCGCCGAAATATCCATCTCCATCAGGATTCACATTTTTGTTTTTCCCTTTTATCGGAGGACTTGATCTGCCCGTGAATCCTAATATTTTCATGTACATCCTGGCGGTTGTCAATTACACATTCGCCTTACGATTATACTATTCCCTCCCACAAAATGCAATCCTGACCTTGCGTTTCCTCTCCATTTTTTCCAAAAAATCCTGTTTTCTTGAATACATTTATTGTATCTACTTCAGAATTTATTCCCAAATATTAATCCCAAATATCCTAGTATTATTGCTTTAATATTTATATTCTTCTGCTCCCCATCTACCCAAAAATCTCCCGAAGACCGGCGAGCACACCTTCCTCATCATTTTTGCTGGTCACAAACTTTGCGGATTTTCTGACCTCCTCCGGGGCATTTCCCATCGCATAGCCAAATTTTGCAGTCGCGATCATTCCCATATCGCTCTCTCCGTCGCCGAATGCACCTGCCTGCTCTGCGGTCAGCCCCAGCTTCTCACACAGCGCCTCAAGTGCAACAGACTTCTTCACTCCGTTCTCGGTGACCTCAAGATACTCCGCATTCGACGCTGCCACCTGAAGATCCGGAAATGCTTCGCGCAGGCGAACAGCAAGACGCTTCATCTGCTCCGGCTCTCCCATCAGCAAAAACTTGTGTATTCCGCCGTCCTCTGCAAAAACTTTCTCGATCGAACCGATCTCCGCCGAAAATCCCACGATTGCTTCCTCTCTCTGCTCTCTCGCATCCTCCCGATTATCCACAATCCACTTTTCAAATCCGAATGTATTACAGCAAACCTCCGGGAATTCTTTTTCTAAGAGATGTTTGAGTTCCACTGCGGTATCTAACGGGATCTGACAGCTGTAAAGAGGCCTCTCATCCTGATCCAGAATCAATGCCCCGCAAAAGCAGATCATCGGCGCATGATTTCCGATTTTTCTCTTAATCACACGAACACCTTCCGGGGAGCGCGCCGAAGTCAGAACAAACGGAATTCCGTCCTTTTCCATCTCAAGAATCATCTCCTTCGTTCCCGGAGTCACAACCCCATCCGAGGTGAGGATCGTTCCATCAATGTCACTGAATACAATTTTGCAATAGTTCTTTTTCATAATTCCCTCGTCTCCTTTATCTTTTTATTTCATTTTTATCTCATTTTATCTTATCGATCACTTAATGACCGTTGCCCTTAATTAGATAAATGAATTTCCGTTGTGATCTACCTCGTCTCATTTTTGAGCAGGTTATTGATCTCTCTCTGCAATTTCAGAAGTTTTGTATCTAAAGCCACTCCATCATCGACCATCTCCTGAATCCTCTGGTCTGCGATCTCCATTGCATCCTGATACCCGACAAAATGTGGCATCGTCTGCGCACACTCCATTGCGTCACGCACCACTTCCATGTTGATATCTTCCGCCTGAATCTGCTCCACCGCCTCCCGAATTACCGGAAGACCTGAATCTGACTCCGGAATCTGGCTCTGCGTCTCGAGATCATAGCAGAGTTCCTTTAAAAATTCCCACGCAAGACGCTCCTGTTTTGTCCGACTGCTGATTCCCATCAAAAGTGTATACAATGCCGTTTTTCCCGAACCACTCGTCTTCTGAGGCATGGAAACACAGTCCCATTCAAATTCTGAATATTTTTTAATTCTCCACGGATAGGGCTTGTACGTCTTGTACTCCGCATACGTCATCGGCTGAAATGCAACATTTCCCTGATCAAAGTCCTTTGATGTCACGATATGCCCCTGATCAAGAGCCCGAAGCGAAATCAGAAAACGCACTGCCTCCTCCACTTTCTGATCTCCGAAAAAAGAAGTCTTTCCGTTTTCGTCAAACAACTCGACTCCCGAGGCGCGCATCGCATACTGCCAGTCGTAACCAAGAACTCCGTACTGATCGAATTTTCCATCTCCATTTAAATCCTGAGTAACCTGCTGACAAATATCAAAAAATGTTTCCCAGGTCCAGTTTCTCCTTGGCATCATAATCTCCGCCCGATCGAGAAGCGTTCGGTTGACAAACATCAGCGTCGGGACACACTCATAGGGCAGGGCATACTGCCCATTTCTCGCTGTTCCGCCCGCGAAAGCAGCCGAATAATAATCCTCTTTTGCAAAATTCAGATCCTCGCGAATCTGTCTGTCGAGATTCTTTAAAATATTCAGAGAGATCAGATTCTCCATCTCCCCGTCCGGAATCATGAAGACATCCGGCTCTTCCCCGAGAAGCACCTGCTCAGACAGCCACTCAATATAGTCCTCCTTGAGCACACCGCTTGTATACTCCACCTTCACTCCCGGATATTTCTTCTCAAACCGCTCAATCGCATCATCGATAATCTGATAGCAGTCACCATTCGGCACATCCCAATAACTTCCAGCAAACATTCCGAACTTTAGCGTGACAGTCTGATTCCGCTTTCTCTGAAGCGCCCAGACTCCGGCAAACAAGATCACCACTGCCAGAATTCCTATAATTACGGTATAAATCCCGACTTTCTTTTTCTCTTCCCCTGCTGTCTCTCCCATCGCTTTCTCTCCCGGTTTCCTGTTTCCTGTCTGTTTCAATCTATTTCTGTCTGTTCCTGTCGTCCCAAATTATCGCTCTTATCTCTGTCATTTCTCTTCTTGCTATTTGCTTTATTATCGATGTTATGTTGTGTTGTTGTCTACCTATCGTTTTTATCTTATTTATGAGAAATCCTAACTGTTCAGTAGGTCTGCGCACTTGTTGTGCTGACCGTAAGAAAACATAGGCTAGAAGGCAAAAATCCCATCGGCGCAGCCGATCTGGAATGGATTTTTGCTCATAACTATGAAGGTACTGAATAGTTATGAGAAATCCTTCTTTGTCACGCCGGTCTGCACTGCCCAGATCGCAAGCTGAGTCCGGTCTCTGAGATCGAGTTTACTCAAAATCGAGCTCAAATTGTTTCGGATCGTGCCCTCAGAGAGATTGAGTGCGACCGCAATCTCTTTGTTCGATCTGCCGTATCCTACCTGCTGAATCACTCGCCACTCCGTCTTGGAAATATCCTCGACAAAACGGCTGTCGACATGGATTCCGTAATCGCCCTGTGCCATCTGAGAAAATAGGCGCACAACCTTGACCGCAATATCCGGATTGATCATCGCCTTTCCGCTGTAAACTGTGCGGATCGCATTTGTGAGTTCCGCCATTGAGACACCTTTAAGTAAATATCCGCTCGCTCCATATTTCAACGCATTGTATACATACTCGTCATCATCAAAGGTAGTCAGAATAATAATCTTGATGCTCGGATAATTCTCCTTGATAATCTGTGTACAGGAAACCCCGTCCATCTCTGGCATTCGCACATCCATCAGAATCACATCGGGCTTTTCCCCGCGCACCGCACGGATAACCTCACGCCCATCTGCCACAGGTGTCATCACTTCCATATCTTCATTTGCGGACAAAATAATCTGAAGGCTGTCCCGAAGCAGAGCCTGATCGTCCGCAATCAAAATCTTGATTTTTTCTTTTCCACTGATTCCCTTTTCATTGATTCTTCTTTCATTGATCTCTTTTTCACTCATCTCAGTTTCGTTCTCCCCATCTGATCGGAATATTTGCCGCAACCAAAAATCCACTCTCACTGCTACACTCAAGTGTTCCATTGAGCATTGCAAGGCGTTCTCTCATGTGTTTTAAACCAAATCCCGGTTTTACTTCCGAGCATCCACAGCCATTGTCCTTCACGGCAATCGTGAGCCACTGATCGACCTTGCTGATTCCGATCTTTATGTAGCTCGCCTTTCCGTGACGGATCGCATTTGTTGTGGCTTCCTGAATCACCCGGTAAATCACTTCCTCCTCATCTTCGTGAAAATTCAGCGGATGCACCTGATTGTCAAAAACAATCTCGACCTTCGCCGTCTCCCCCATATCTTTGAGCATTTTTCGAATTGCATCTTCAAGTTCCAGTTTTTCCAGTGCATCCGGGCGCAGACTGTTCATCGATCTTCTGACATCCGTCATTCCCTCACGCGCGACCTCAGACACTTTCTCAAGCTGTTTTTTTGCGGAATCGGGAGCAATATCCATCATCATCACCGCGGCATCCACTCCGGCAATGATTCCGGTGAGCGCATGACCAAGTGTATCGTGAATTTCTCTCGCAAGACGGTTTCTCTCTCGAACTTCTGCATTCTTCTCCGCCTCAATCGCATAACTTTTGAGCTTTCGGTTTGCCAGCTCGAGCTGACCATTCAGAGACTGAATTCGCTCCCTCTCCCGGTATTCCTCCTGAATCAAAAGTGCCGTGTACCAGATAAACAGCACAAGGTTTGTGGAAACCAGTATACTTCGGATACTCTTCAAAACTGCCTGCATATCTGTCTCAAAAACAGCCAGAAACATATCCCAGGAGATCATGAAAAATCGCTCTCCGACAAGATCAAAATCAAGCACCGTGGACAGAATAACAACCGAGAGTCCAAACATCAATTTCTGGTTTCCTCCGCGCTCTCCGCGCATCATATCCGCTGCCATCACAAGAACAAGTCCATTGTATGCCAGATTCATTCCCGCTCCCGCGACAATACAGGCGACAATCTCAATCTCAAGAAAAAGCGGTCGAAGTTCCTCCCACTCTCCTTCGCACTTCCGGCTCAGACTTCCAAACATGACAAAAGCAAGATAGCCCAAAATTGAATAACTGATCATCTGATCCGGTTTCCACGGTCTGATCTTCACATTCCTGAGAAATTCCGCGGCTTCCATCCGTCCAACGACACTCCACAGCGAATATGCCATCACACTGCTGACAAAACACACCGCAATAAAATTGACTACATAGATTGCAACCTGAAGTCGGGAAATCAGAGATTCTCGCTTTTCTCCCTGTGTCATCTCCCGCGCCTTCGCCGGTGTAGTTGCCTCTCTCATCTTGCTACTGCCATCCATCCGTCCCATATTCCTCCAGATTCTCTATCGTCACAAGCTCTGTCTGTACAAGAACACGTTTTGGAATCTCTTCCCCATCAAAAAATCGATAAATCACGTCCGCAGCCATTCTTCCAATTTTTCTCGGAAACTGCGCCGATGTCGCCGTCATGATCCCTTCCGCAATCATTCCTTTTCCATCCGGAGAACCATCGACCCCATAGACGAGAATCTTTCCGTCCTTTCCCTGCTCTTTCAGCGCTGCCATGCTTCCCATCGCTGCTAAATCATTCAGACACATGATCACATCTGCATCCGGATGTTCCTCCAACAGTTTCTCGGTCGCCGGCATTGCAAGCTCCAGCTGACCAAGGCAATCCGCCTCATCAAGAATCTGATACTGCGGATAATCCGCAAGCGCATCTTTAAACCCCTGAATGCGGTCGATTCCTGACTTTGCCACGCTGTGACTGAGCAAAAGAATCTTTGCACTCTCCCGTGTCTCCATCAAATGCTGTGCACAGAGCTGTCCCGCGCGATAATTGTCCGAGATCATCGTACAGCGCACAAGATCATCGTCATAGACATCACTGTCCACCACGATCACCGGAATCCCCGCCTTTTTTGCCTCCTCAAGCGCCGGTGTGATCTCCTTCCAGTCCACCGGATTGACAAAAATTCCAGAGACATTCAAATCCACAAATTCCCGGATCTGATTGATCTGCTTCTCAACATCAAGGGCAGGATCTCTGGTCAGCAACATATCGCCATTTGCCTCAAGGGCATTGCGGATCTCATCATCAATAATCTCATAGAATGGATTGTTCATCGTCATATAAGTAGCGCCGAACTTTCGTCCTGCCCAGTAAAATGCGATCATCTTTCCCGCACTCATGAAAAACCAGATTCCCACGATCAGCAAAATCACACCGACCATGCCCATGAGCACGCTCCTTCTGCGCCCTTCCATCGTTCTCTCTTACCCCCTGTTTCTGATGAATCTGTGAGTATTTTATATGTCATTCATTTCTATCCACATTTTACCATGAGTTCCCGAATTCGGCAATTTTCTATTTTCATAAGTTACTATCTAAGTCTTTTATCATAACTCAGAGTGGATGCGCAGTGATTCTGATGAGAAGATGTCAGCAAAACTGACCAGAATCTCACGACGAGTCTCTGCGACGAAGACGGGAAAGTACATGCAAACCCGTTTTTAACGTCGGTGTTTTAACTGTGTTTTTTACAATCCTATGCACCGCTACGTTAAAACTCGGAGCGCGAGCGTGTTTGCATGACTTTACCCGTCGAAGGAGCTCGCCAATAACGCAATAACGCCTCCTTACCTGACCCCCTAAAAAACCGAAGCGTACCAGCACACTGCAATGTCAGAAAAGGCCAGCACACATTTCCATGTGCGCCAGCCTGGCTGCCCAGAGCACTTCTCAAACCATTTCGAGATGCCCCGATTCACAAATTCTAAAGATAAATCTAATCTTTACAAGTCTCCTGAAATCGGCTGATGAACAGCCTCCAGAATCCTTTTCACGTTCTCTTTTCCATTTTTTCTTCCAGTCCAGATCACAATCGCCATCGCGGAGAATAACACAGCCAATATGATTCCAAATACTCCCCTCAGAGTTCCGGCATTCATATAAAATCCGTTCACAGCCAGAATCACTCCAATCACCGCGATCGATAAACACCCTCTCTGCCAGTTTCCAAGGCGTCTCAAGGCATCCATCTGCATCTGCGCTTCTTTGATCAGCATGTTCTGCTCCTGTATGGTCTGTGCGTCTCCACTCATTGCAATCCCTCCGCTTATTTATCTTTTACTTATCTTATTTCTTATCCTTTATCCTTCCGTTAATTTTAAATTTAAATTTTAATTTGTTTTATTCCCGCTCCACTCTCAAAAAATATGGTGAAGAAGAGCGAAGCGGGAACGAACCAAAAATGGGGAGGATGTTAGTAGGACAGACCCGGATCAAAGAATCCAAGAAGTACGCCGACAAATGCGATTATAACGAGAATCAGCATTACCATTGTCGGGGAAATCTTCTTCTTCGTCATCAGCCACCAGCAGAAGATAACGGTCACTGCGGATAAAAGTTTCGGATAAATCTGATCCAGAGTGCTCTGAAGGGTGATAATTCCCGGAATCTCAAAGGAAGTGGAGATGCTGATCCAGCTCGCTGCCACTGCACCGATTACCATTGTACCAACCATGATGATAGAATCACGAATTGCCTGAGCCTGCTCACCTACAAGCAGTTCCACGGCTTTTCCGCCCATCTCATAGCCCTTGGAGTAAGCGAACTTCATTCCAAAAAACATCAAAGCGTTCCATACAACAATATAGAAGATTGCGCCGAGCGGAGAACCACCGCCGGACAGTCCAAGTGCAATTCCTAAAAGGATCGGGATCAGGGTTCCTACGATCAGGGAATCACCAATACCAGCTAAAGGTCCCATCAGACCTGCACGGATACCGTTGATCGTCTCACCGTCGATGCCCTCACCGTTTGCCTTCGCTTCTTCCAGACCTGCTGTGATACCAACTACCAGAGTACCGATCTGAGGCTCTGTGTTGAAGAATGCGGAGTATGTCTTCAATGCTTCCTTCTGCTCTTCCTTCGTGTCATACAGTTCCTGCACAACCGGAAGCATCGCACACAGATAACCGAAGGTCTGCATGTGCTCCTGAGAGAAGCAGGTCAGATTACCGTAAAACCAAGATAAGAAAGATTTATTTAATGTTTTTTTGGAAAGTTTTTTCATTTATATATCCTCCTCATCATCGTCATAGCTTACTGCGCCAGCTACTGCCGGACGAACTTTCAGCATCTGGATCTTGTAGTTAATGACTGCAAAGAATCCACCGATCAGAGCTGCACCGATCAGGTTTACACCCATGCATGCAGCCAGTGTAAATCCAAAGAAGAAGGTCAGGAAATCGGTTGCCTTCGTGATAACCTGTTTCAGCAGGATTGCAACTCCAACTGCCGGAAGAAGGCTACCTACGGTAAACAGCGTCTTCATTGCGATACCATCCATCGGCAGGTAAACTTTCATCAGGTCTACCATGCTCGAACCAGCCATCGTGATGACTACGGTCGGAAGGAAGGAGCAAAGGAAGTGAGACAGCCACGGAAGACCCATATCTACGAGATAGAGTTTCTTGAAATCGCCATCCTCAAGTGCTTTCCAGCCCATGTGCTGCCAAACCAGGTTGACGGTTGCAGTTCCGTAAAAAAGAACGGTTCCGAGGGTTCCTACTGCTGCTCCGAGGGTTGCTGCCATATCTGTTGCCTGCTTGGAAGCCGGATCAATGCCCATTCCCTTGATTGCACAGATTGCAAGAGGAATACCTATGTAGCTGATCGCACGAACATCAGCAGAAACGGTTCCACCCGGAGTTACCAGTGCGATGTAGATAACCTGAATCGCTGCACCTACGATGATGCCTGTCTTCATGTCTCCGAGAACCAGACCTACAATAAGTCCTGCTACGAGCGGACGACCCAGTGTGTAGTTTCCGAATGTCGTGCCTCCAAGACCCGGCATACTGGAAAGACATGCACAGATACCAAGAATGATTGCCTGAATAAGATTAATTTGCATAAATCAATCCCTGCCTTTCAAAAGATTTTTTATTTCCTAAAATCCAGAACTTTAGAATCCAAACTGTCCACGAAACTTCGTCCAGTTTCCGATTGCTTCCTCTTTCAGCAGTGCAAATTCTACACTGTATCCCTTCTGCATGATTGCCTCGAGAGCCTCTGCCTCTTCCTGAGTGATTGACTGGTTATTTCCCAGCTTCGTTGCGCCCGGACGGTCGTTGCACGGTCCGATGATAACGGTCTTTACACCCGGATCAAAGCCCTGATCTACAAGGATCTTTTTCATATCTACCGGATTCTTCGTGATCAGGAAGTAACGATCCTTGCTGTCGAGCACCTTCTGGCATTTTGCCTTCCACTCATCCATTGTCCAAACAAAGGTCTTTTTTCCAGAAGCACTCTTGTACGCTGCCTTCAGAACCGGGTTGGATGCTGCGAGGTCATTGACTGCAACAAGTCCGTCACACGGATACTCCAGCGCCCATCTGGTACAGGTCTGTCCATGAATCATACGGTCATCTACTCTCACAAAAGATACTGACATGATTTTGTCCTCCTTATTTCGCTCAGATTTTATTTTTTATAAGCTCTGATCTTTTTTATAATTTTCTTTTTAATTCTCCTGAATTATTCACAGCAAAGCCGTGAGTGTGGCTGAAAGCCACATAGTTACTG
>ERZ1106915.255-NODE-255-length-85582-cov-8.393069_pt1 | contig 85582 bp, 76 predicted proteins | sample MGYA00403653_ERZ1106915 | MGnify/ENA primary metagenome ERZ1106915 (study PRJEB35170, sample SAMEA104062404) | human gut metagenome | biome: human gut; feature: human-associated habitat; material: faeces | place: Denmark | collected 2012-06-06 ...
GATCTTTTTCGACTTCAAATTGGAAAGTCAAACGATAACGTCCATTTTCCGGTATGATACAACAATGAATTATTCAGATTGTGATCACGACGGCTGTGTGGAGACGATTGAGAAGTATCTGTTGGGAGAAGATTAGAACTCAGAGTGGATGTCCCTCTTTATTCTGAGTGGTGAGAGTAATATATGTCCTTGATAAGCGGACATTTGACTCTCATACAAGGAAAAGTACTTGACAGATCAGAAGAATTCAAGTATTATTTTGCATAAATGACTTCTTTTATCGACCAGCATCAGGGCATGACTTTGAGAGAATGGTAAAAAATAATTTACGAGGAGATAAGGCGATCATGAAAAAAGTAGTGAAGTTTGGCGGAAGCTCTCTGGCGAGTGCGCGTCAGTTCAAAAAAGTGGGAGACATCATTCGGGCAGATAAGACCCGCCGTTATGTCGTTCCGTCTGCACCGGGCAAGAGAAACAGCAAGGATGAGAAAGTAACCGATATGCTGTATACATGCTATGAGGCAGCATCCACCGGCGGAGCATACAAGAAGATCCTGGAGCGCATCAAGGAGCGCTATCAGGAGATCATCGATGGTCTGGATCTGAACCTGAATCTGGATCACGAGTTCGACACGATCGAGCAGAACTTTGTGAAGGGCATCGGTCGTGACTATGCTGCTTCCCGCGGAGAGTACTTAAACGGTATCGTGATGGCAAATTACCTCGGATATGAGTTCATCGATTCCGCAGAGGTGATTTTCTTTGATGAGAACGGCAACTTTGAGTCTGAATTGACGAACAAGGAGCTGTCTGAGCGCCTGGAGCATGTTGAGCGTGCTGTTATCCCGGGATTCTACGGATCAAAGCATGACGGTACGATCAAGACCTTCTCACGTGGCGGTTCTGATGTGACTGGTTCGATCGTGGCACGCGCGATCCATGCAGACCTCTATGAGAACTGGACCGATGTATCTGGTTTCCTCGTAGCAGACCCGAGAATCGTTGAGGACCCGGCTGTCATTGAGACGATCACTTACAAAGAGCTTCGAGAACTCTCTTACATGGGTGCAGGCGTTCTCCATGAGGATGCAATCTTCCCGGTTCGCCGTGAGGGAATCCCGATCAACATCCGCAACACGAACAAGCCGGAGGACAAGGGTACTCTGATCGTGGAGAGCACTTGTCGCAAACCGCACTACACGATCACCGGAATCGCAGGAAAGAAGGGATTCTGTGCAATCAACATCGAGAAGGCGATGATGAATGCAGAAGTTGGTTTTGGGAGGAAGGTGCTTCAGGTATTTGAGAAGTATGGCATCTCCTTCGAGCATATGCCGTCCGGAATCGATACGATGACGATCATGGTACACCAGTCTGAGTTTGAGGAGTATGAGCAGTCAGTGATCGCAGGTATTCACCGTGCAGTTGAGCCGGACAGCGTTGAGCTTGAGGCAGATTTAGCGCTGATCGCAGTCGTAGGACGCGGTATGAAGGCAACCCGCGGTACCGCAGGAAGAATCTTCTCCGCCCTTGCACATGCCCGTGTCAATGTCAAGATGATTGATCAGGGTTCAAGTGAGCTCAACATCATCATCGGTGTCAAGAACGCAGACTTTGAGACTGCAATCAAGGCAATCTACGACATCTTCATTCTCGCAGAGATCTAAGAAGGATACGCGGATCATCGCAGACAGAGGATCATGAAGATCAGCTTTGATGAAGAAGATTAGCGGTTTGTGAGCTTGGATGTTTATGAAAATCGATTGACGAGATAAATCAGGGAGTTCGACAGAATGTTCGGGATCAAAGGACATTCTGCCGAACTCTTTTTTTGCCGATATTCATAATGTTGGTGTTCTGGCGCGCATGGGTGTCGTCTTTGGTGATCCTTGAAAAAAACACGGTCGTATGCTACAATGCCAATTATAAGGAAAGAGAGAAAACCGTTGGAAGCAATCGCTCTAAGGGCACTCTTATTTTATTTTGAAGGAGAATTCCAGAATGGATTCTTTTTCAGGTTAGGAAAATAAAAATAAGGAAATCGGAATGATTATGAGACAGTTGGGCAGAAATGTTTCTATCAGGATGACAGCGGGGGCTGTGGCGCTACTGCTTGCAGGGTGTGCCGGTCCTTCCACACGAGTCCTGCCCAGAGTAGATACAAACCCGGAGTACCAGATGCCGGGAGATATTCCTGTTCTGGAAGAAGTCAATACTTTTTACCTTCAGGAAGAACTCGCGAGACTGACGCGTTCTCCGCGCCCCTCGGGAAGTCGTGGGGAGAGCAGTGCATCCGCCTACATTCGTCAGCTCCTTGGAGATTACGGCTATGAGACGGCATTTCAGCCGTTTCAATATAGACAGGAGGATGGAACGGTCATCTCCGGCACCAATGTGACCGCCGTGCGCTCTGTGTCCTCACCGGATGCGGATATTCTGATTTTGTGTGCACATCACGATACGGCGATCGGAAGTCCCGGAGCGGTGGATGACACAGCCGGAGTGGTGACGATGTTGGAGACGGCAAGGCTTCTTGCAAGGCTTCCATCCGACACAGAACTGCGCTTTGTGAGCTTTTCCGGACATGAGGAGCAGAATCTTGGATCTCGCCATTATGTCAGCACAATGACTGAGGAGGAGAGAAATCGTGTGATTGGTGTGATCGATCTCGATCGGCTCGGCGCAATGACAGGAGGAAATATTATTCTCGGAACCGTTGACCGGAATGAAACGATGCTCGGCGATCTGTTGCTTGAGGCGTCGAGGGAGATCACGGATACAAGCTGGTCGTATGAGCGCTGTGCCGGTGGGGATGCTTCGTCGTTTCTTCGCGGGCGGATACCGGCGGTGACGGTCACGAGACGGCAGAGCAGTTTCGGGGAGGGAACGCCCTATGATCGCGCAGAGACTGTGAACATTGAGGATGTGGCACAGATCGTCGATGTCATCTGTCAGGCGGTATCGAAGATTATGAGTCTGGATACTCCATCGATGACGGCGAAGGCGCACTATTATAACAATTTCCATGATCTTGCATATGTGCAGGCAAAGGATCAGGGGATTCCGTTTGGGGTAGACCCGGAGCGATTTGCGGAGCTTCTCGGAATGGATGGTGTGTTGAGTGCAGAGAATACGACAAAGACCGGAGTTCGGATTCAGAATTATCAGTTCCCGATGAAGTGGTTCGGTGTAGACCAGACGATTGTCACGAGCTGTTATTTTTTGGATGGAAAACTGGACAGTCTCTTGATTGAGGCAGACCGCGCCGGAGTCGATTTTGAGGATATGAAGGAGAGACTCAGCGCCTGGTACGGAGAGCCGAGGGATGCCGGAAGCGGACCGTCGGGAACTTCGTTTGAATGGACAGATGCACTTTTTCGGAGGAGTTTTCTTTTGACACCGGGGCAGGATGGATTTGATCTTGAGGTTTCCTCGTGGGAGCCGGGGCGCTCGATCCTGGAACAGCGAACGGTCAGCGGGACTTTGCTTGCACCGGGAGTCTCAGACCCGAGAGGTCGTCTGCTCTGTGCATTTACGTCGAGACTGCTTCCTGAAGATGCTGTCGAGCACATCGGCTGTCTGACACTTTACACGGATGGAGTCGGCGGTGAGACCTGTTATCTTCAGCGGATGCCGTCTGAGGATGAAGGAGAAGAAAAGGAGCAACACACGGAGAATGGTGCAGAGGCGAAACCGGAAAAGTGGGAGATTGGCATTGACTTTAATGACGCGATGACGGAAAACGGAAGATTTCGCGATCAGACGGAGACGGCAAAGATGATTGTCCGTCTTTACGGTCAGATTTTGGAACAGGAAGATCCGGCGCGGTATCGGGATGGATTTGAGGCGGAGACTGCCGATGGCATTTCGGAAGATCCCAATCAGGAACTTCGAATTGGGGAAGCACCGGGAGATTTCACGGAGGAACTGCCACCACCACCGAATTTTGAGGACAGCTTCTGGATGTATGTGCTCACGGACTGGCAGAGGCAAGAGCAGTCCGTGGAAGCCGAGGGCGGACCGGCGAGGGAGGTTCCCCAGACGGATCTCTGGGAAAAACGGATTCGCTATTTTGATCGTTTCCCGGAGCTTGTTTCCTACCGCTGGCATGTGCGTATGGCGTTGAAACTTGACGTCGCAGAAGACTCGGATGGGGAGGAATAAGAGGAATAACTAAAAATAGATAGATCTGGTAGACAGGATGCGGGATTGGCGGGATCGGGAGATTCGATCAGAAGGGAGAATCGCAATGTTAGAAAAGATTGATCTGTGCAAAAGTGTGGACAAAGCAGTTTATCGCAGGGAGCATGAGGAGTATCAGGAACGTCTCGGGGCGCTTCAGCGCAGTCTCAAGACAGCGGGAATCCCAGTCATTATCTTGTTTGAGGGTCTCGGTTCGGCGGGAAAGGGTGTGCAGATCAACCGTCTGATTCAGGCGCTCGACCCGAGAGGGTTTGATGTGTATGCGAGCAGCCGCTCGACGGAGGAGGAGGCGATGCGTCCGTTTCTGTGGCGTTTCTGGACGAGAACACCGGAGAAGGGGCGAATCGCAGTTTTTGACCGAAGCTGGTATCGCCGGGTTCAGATCGATCGTTTTGACGGCATCACGAAAAAAAGCGAACTGCCGGAGGCATACCGCGACATTTGTTCCTTTGAAAAACAGCTGACCGATGACGGAACGGTGATTATCAAACTCTTTCTTCTGATCTCGCAGAAGGAACAGAAACACCGGTTTAAGCGATTGGAGGATTCCTCAGAGACTGCATGGCGCGTGACGGAGGGAGACTGGCGCAGAAACCACGAGTACGATCAGTATCTGAGAATCAATGAGGAGATGATCGAGAAGACGGATACCGGGTATGCGCCGTGGAATATCATCGAGGCGACAGACAAGAATTATGCGACACTCAAGATCATTCGCTGTGTGACGGAAAAACTTGAGCAGGCGCTTGCGACGTACCGCGCGAACCAGGCGAAGGCAGAGGCAGACCAAAATGCAGAGAAACATGCAGGTCAGACCAAGACCGAGCCGACTTCGACTACAGGTGAGCTGACTTCGATCGAGCCGAAGACGGACTGGGGCTATGAGAATGGCATCCTCTCAGGCGTGGATCTGACAAGGACGATGGATCGCGACACTTACAAACAAAAGATCGATCAGCTTCAAAAGCGCCTGGAGATTTTGCACAGTGAGATTTACCGGCTGAGAATTCCGGTTGTTTTGGGATTTGAGGGCTGGGATGCCGGAGGAAAGGGCGGTGCGATTCGCCGTCTCACAAGCCATCTTGACCCGCGTGGGTATCAGGTGTGCCCGACCTCTGCTCCAAGTGATACGGAAAAGCGTCATCATTATCTGTGGCGTTTCTGGAACAGGATGCCGAAAGAGGGACATATCGCGGTCTTTGACCGAACCTGGTACGGCAGAGTCATGGTGGAGCGGATTGAGGGATTTTGTACGGAGGAAGAATGGCGCAGAGCTTATCAGGAGATCAACGAGATGGAGGCGCACCTTGTCAGCTCTGGCGCAGTTGTGCTCAAATTCTGGCTTCATATCGATAAGGATGAGCAGGAACGCCGTTTTCGTGAGCGGATGGAGAATCCGGAGAAACAGTGGAAGATCACCGATGAGGACTGGAGAAACCGCGAAAAGTGGGATCAGTATGAGCTTGCAGTCAATGAGATGCTTGTGCGCACGTCGACAACGTATGCGCCGTGGATTGTCGTCGAGGGAAACTGTAAGTACTATGCGCGCGTGAAAGTGCTTGAAACCGTTGTGGAGGCACTTGAGAAAAAAATTCAGGAAAAGACTCAGAGCAGAAACGCAAAAAAGTAACAGATGTCAAAGAAACAGTTAAAGAAATAAATAAAAGAAATAGTATCAAAACACCAAACAAAATACAAAAAGCAGGAAGACAGAAAAGATGGAGGAAAAACGATGAGCCGTGTGGCAGTAATCGGAGGCGGTGCGGCCGGAATGATGGCAGCGATTGCTTCGGCAGAGGCCGGGCATGAGGTGAGCCTGTACGAGAAAAATGAAAAACTGGGAAAAAAGCTGTTTATCACAGGAAAGGGACGCTGTAACGTCACGAATGCCTGTGCGACGGAGGAACTGTTTGACCACGTTGTCACGAATCCAAAGTTTCTTTACAGCAGTTTTTATGGATTGACGAATTATGATGTCATGGACAAGGTGGAACAGTGGGGCTGTCCGCTCAAGACGGAGAGAGGAGAGCGCGTTTTTCCGGTTTCGGATAAGTCCTCCGATGTGATCCGGGCGTTCAGCTCTCGCCTGCGCGAGGTGGGTGTGGACGTTCACCTCTACTCAGAGGTTGAGGGGATTGAGACAAAAGACGACCGTGTGAGTGGAATTCATCTGAGAAAAGAGAAAAAGACGATTCCGGCAGATGCGGTGATCGTGGCAACCGGTGGAATGTCGTACCAGACGACGGGATCGACCGGAGACGGATATGAGTTTGCAAAGAAGGTGGGTCATAAGGTGACGGAGCTTTCACCGGCGCTTGTGCCGTTTGTTGTGAAAGAACAGCAGACTGTCAAACAGCTTCAGGGACTTTCTCTCAAAAATGTGAATGTCTCAATTCAAAAAGGGGAAAAATCCATCTATGAGGAATTCGGCGAGATGCTGTTTACGCATTTTGGAGTCAGCGGTCCGGTGCTTCTCTCCGCGAGCAGTTACGTCGCAAAGACACTGAAGAAAATGCCACTTACGCTCTCGATCGACTTGAAGCCTGCGCTCTCGAGAGAACAGCTCGATGCGAGAATCCTGCGCGACTTTGATGAGATCAAGAACAAGCAGTTCAAGAATGCGCTTGTGCACCTTTTGCCGGGCAAGCTCGTTCCGGTGATTGTGGAACGCAGCGGGATCTCTCCGGAGAAACAGGTCAATGAGATCACGCGCGTGGAGCGCGAGCAGATTGTTGAGGCGATGAAAAATTTCCGCCTGACGCTGACCGGACTGCGCGATTTCAAGGAGGCGATCATCACGCAGGGCGGTGTCAGTGTCAAGGAGATCAATCCGTCGACGATGGAGTCTAAGCTGGTTGGTGGACTTTATTTTGTCGGGGAGGTCTTAGATCTCGATGCCGTCACAGGTGGATTCAACTTGCAGATTGCCTGGTCGACCGGACATCTCGCAGGCATCTCGATTGAATAGAGAAGATATTGCAGAGGAAATCCCATAGAGAAAATTCCGTAGAGGAGATTCCATAAAGAAGATTCGGTAGAGAGGATTCTGCAAAGGAGAGCGAGGAAAAACTGGCGGTAAAGAATCAAGAACCGACAGGAGAAGACATACAGAGAAAAACAAAGAGGGAAAGGAAGATAGAAGAAAATGGAACATACAAAGGCATTTAACATTGCGATTGACGGACCGGCAGGTGCGGGAAAGAGCACGATCGCACGTCTGACCGCGGGAAAGCTGGGATTTGTCTATGTTGATACCGGAGCGATGTACCGTGCAATTGCGCTGTATATGCTCAGAAACGGAGTTCCGGCGACAGACAAGGAGGCAGTGGCGAGCGCAGTCAGGGATGTTACAATCACGATCCGCTATGAGGAGGACTCTCAGCGCGTCCTTTTAAACGGTGAGGATGTGTCCGGTTTGATCCGCACGGAGGAGGTTGGAAATACTGCTTCTTTAGTCAGCGCGGTTCCGGCAGTGCGCGAGCATCTCTTAAAGCTCCAGCGTGAGCTTGCAGGCTCCACGGATGTAATTATGGACGGCAGAGACATTGGAACCTGCATTCTTCCGAATGCGGATGTGAAGATTTTCCTGAGCGCAAGCTCGGCAGTGCGCGCAAAACGCCGTTACAAGGAGCTGACCGAGAAGGGAGAGACATGTAATCTCGAGAAAATTGAGCAGGATATCATCAAGCGCGATGAGCAGGACGCGAACCGCCCGATCGCTCCGTTAAAGAGGGCGGAGGATGCTGTCCTGATCGACAGCTCGGAGATGACGATTGCCGAGGTGGTAGGTGCAATTTTCGCAGAAGCAGAAAAGAAGGGACTGAAACTGCCGGAAGGAGCGCTTGAAAAATGAATCTGACAGTGGCAAAAACGGCTGGCTTCTGTTTCGGAGTCAAGCGCGCGGTGGACCGTGTATACGAGCAGATTGAGACGGCGGATAAGCAGGTCTATACGTTTGGCCCGATCATTCACAATGAGATGGTCGTCGAGGATCTCGCAAAACATGGCGTAAAGGTCATCGACTCGGAGGAGGAGCTTCGCAGACTTGAGGATGGTGTGGTTGTGATCCGCTCGCACGGAGTCGGAAAACGGATCTACGACATCCTGAACGAGAGAAACGTCACGATCGTGGATGCGACCTGCCCGTTTGTGAAAAAGATCCATCTGATCGTCCAGAAGCAGAATGCCGAGGGACGCCGTGTTCTGATTATCGGAAATCCGACTCATCCGGAGGTCGAGGGCATCCGTGGATGGGGTGCCGAGGACACTCTGGTCGCAGAAAATGCGGAGGAACTTGAAAATCTGCCCTTAAAAACGGGCGAAAAACTGTGTGTTGTAGCCCAGACGACATTTAATTACAATAAATTTCAAGATTTAGTTGAAAAATTGACAAAAAAGGGTTATGATATACTTGTTTTAAATACGATTTGCAATGCAACACAGGAAAGACAAGTGGAGGCTAGGCGTATTGCTTCTGAGGTTGACGCTATGATTGTCATAGGAGGCAGGAATAGTTCCAATACACAGAAATTGTACGAAATATGCCAAAAGGAATGTAAGAACACTTACTTTATCCAGTCACTCGGCGATTTCAATCCTGAATGTGTGAATTCTGTGAGCAGCGTAGGTATTACAGCAGGGGCTTCGACCCCAAATCAAATAATTGAGGAATTGAGGAGGTTCATACTAATGCCAGAATTAAGTTTTGAGCAAATGTTGGAGGAGTCTTTAAAGACAATCCGGACAGGAGAAATCGTCACCGGTAAAGTGATTGACGTAAAAGAAGATGAGATTGTCTTAAATATAGGCTATAAGTCCGATGGTATCATCCCGAGAAGCGAGTATACCAACGAGGCAAATGTGGATCTGCGCACCCTGGTTCAGGTTGGCGACGAGATGGAAGCAAAGGTTGTTAAGGTAAACGACGGTGAGGGTCAGGTTGCTCTGTCCTACAAGAGACTTGCTGCTGATAAGGGCAACAAGAGACTGGAAGAGGCTTTTGAGAACCATGAGGTTCTGACTGCAAAGGTAGCACAGGTTCTTGATGGTGGTCTGAGCGTTGTTGTTGATGAGGCTAGAGTCTTCATCCCGGCAAGCCTGGTATCCGATACCTATGAGAAGGATCTGAGCAAGTACGCTGGTCAGGAGATCGAGTTCGTTATCACTGAGTTCAATCCGAAGAGAAGACGTATCATCGGCGACAGAAAGCAGCTGATGGTTGCTAAGAAGGCTGAGATGCAGAAAGAGCTGTTCGAGCGCATCCATGTTGGCGATACCGTTGAGGGTACTGTAAAGAACGTTACCGATTTCGGTGCATTCATTGATTTAGGTGGTGCTGATGGTCTTCTGCACATCTCCGAGATGTCCTGGGGCCGTGTAGAGAACCCGAAGAAGGTATTCCACTCTGGCGATAAGGTAACCGCTCTGATCAAGGATATCAGCGGTGAGAAGATTGCTCTGAGCTTAAAGTTCCCGGAGCAGAATCCGTGGGTAAACGCAACTGAGAAGTATGCAATCGGCAACGTAGTAGAGGGTCGTGTTGCTCGTATGACCGATTTCGGCGCATTCGTTGAGCTGGAGCCGGGCGTAGACGCACTGCTTCATGTATCCCAGATCTCCAGAGATCATGTTGACAAGCCGTCTGACGTTCTGAAGATTGGTCAGGAGATCGAGGCAAAGGTTGTTGATTTCAACGGCGAGGACAGAAAGATCAGCCTGAGCATCAAGGCTCTTCAGGCAGATCATCAGGATGATACTGACGCAGCAGATCAGAACTAAAAATAAACACGTTTCAGGATGAATGGCATAGGGCATCGGACCGCAGGGTCCGGTGCCTTTTTATGTGGTTCTGATACATCCTGTTTTTGGGCATACCAAATAAGTCGCCCTCATTTACCGACCATTTTAATTTATGTTGTACAGTGAAGAATTCGAGTACGGAACCGTTTAAAGTTGCTTGGATTATATGGAAGTTTGAAATATATCTTGACATCATATATTATATGACGTATAGTATAAACACAAACAATATTATACATTATATAATATTGATTTGAAAATAAGATAAGGCAGAGTACGATGAGAAGAATGGAGGAGGTTGAGACAGAGATGGTATTTAACACCGGCGCTGCACTTCTCGATGCAATCGTTCTGGCGGTGGTTTCCCGCGAACAGCAGGGAACTTACGGGTACAAGATCACGCAGGATGTTCGGGAGGTGCTTGAGATTTCAGAATCGACTCTGTATCCGGTACTTCGCCGTCTGCTAAAGGACGACTGTCTGGAGACGTATGATCGCGCGATTGATGGTAGAAATCGAAGATATTATCGGATCACGGAGAGCGGAAGAGCTCAGCTGAATCTGTATCGCGGGGAATGGAATAGCTATATGCAAAAGATATGCAGGATATTGGAGGAGGAGACATGACACGGAAAGAATTTATGAGACAGCTTGAATATCTGCTTCAGGACATTCCCGATGAGGAGAGGGAGGAGGCAGTCGCCTACTATCGCGATTATCTCGAGGAAGCCGGAGATGAGGGCGAGGAAGAAGCCTTGAAAGAATTTGGAAGCCCGGAGCGTGTGGCAGCGATTATTCGGAGTGATCTGAATGGGAATCTTGAAGATGGAGGGAGCTTTACAGAGAGTGGATACGAGGATGAGCGTTTCCGCGACCCGAACACCCAGATGACGGAACACAAAGATCTGCCGGACGCGATCGATGTGGAGTGGACGGAGCAGGAGCATCAGGATGAAAAGAAGATGTCCGGAGGTGCGGATGTCTATGAGAACTCGGGATTTCATGATTTTTCAGATCTCAATGAAGAAAAGGAAAGTAGCTCGGCGGATTCGATCTCTCCGAAAGAGCGGAGAAAACGGTTTTTGAAGGTTGGAATTATCATTGCGATTCTTGCAGTCCTCTCACCGCTTGTGATGGGAACAGGAAGTGTTTTTATGAGTATTGTGCTTGCCAGCGTTCTGTCTGTGGTGGCAATTCTGATCGGAGTCGGAGCTCTGACCATCACCGCCTTTGTCGGCGCAGTGATTTGCTTTGTGTGGGGAATCGGGACCAGTTTTATCCATATTGGAGCCGGAATGGTGGTGATTGGAGCCGGACTTTTGTCACTGGGTCTTGGACTGATCGGTTTTGTGATTTCATGGTTGCTTTATCTGCATTTTATGCCGTGGTGCATCAGAGGAATTGTAAACTGGATCAGTAGAATTCTGCACGGAGAAAGGAGATATGCGGGACAATGAAACTGAGCAAATGGATGAAATGGACATTGATTATAGGAGCTGTCTTCTGTCTGGTTGGAGTTGGAGTCATGACCTGTGGTGCGATGATGGGTGGAGTCAGCAATATGAGCGTTGCGATCCACCGAATGTTGTAAGAAAAACAGAAAGAAACGGAGATGAATTTATGAATAGAAAATTATATCGTTCTTCCACGAATCGAATGATTTGTGGAGTATGTGGAGGAATTGGAGAATATCTTGGTGTGGATGCGACATTGGTGCGCCTGATCTGGGCGATCGTCGCATGTTCTGGAACCGGACTTCTCGCTTATATTCTGGCAGCGGTGATTATTCCGGAGAATCCGGGAAGTGGATATTAAAAGAAATCCAATTGATGAGAGAAAGTTTCAAGAAATGTTTGGTTGTGACTGTGAAAGGACGGAACAGTCACGAATAGAGTTGTAAAAAAGCGGGCATACTCCAAGCGAAAGGAGTGTGTCCGTTTTTATGTCGAAAAAGAAACAGGAAAAAAATATATTTGATCCGGAGCATATGACACAGGAAGAATTGCTGAAATTTGAGATTGCGGAGGAACTGGGATTGAAAGAACGAGTTCTCTCCGGTGGTTGGAAAGCGCTGACCTCAAAGGAGAGCGGGCGGATCGGTGGACTGATGACAAAGCGAAAGAGACAGCTCAGAGAAGAAAGTCTCCGAAAAGAGGAAGATACAAAAAATGGCTCAGGTTGTATGGATTTCTGATGAAAAATCTCAAGTAATATAATACAATAACTGGAAAATTCCGAGTTTTCTTGCAAAATGGAATAATATTTTTTATAATAGAGCCAAGAAAAAACCGGAGGAAGATATGGAAGAGAAGAGACTGCGGAGCGGATTTACCACAGGGGCATGTGCGACGGCTGCGGCAAGGGCTGCGGCCGTTTTTCTATTGAGAGGAACTCTGCCAGAGCGGGTGGAAGTGATACTTCCAGAGGGACAGAGTGCCGTCTGGAAGCCGGAGTACGAGAGTGAGGAGCCCTGTCAGGGGTATCTGCGCGTCCGGAAGGATGCTGGCGACGACCCGGATGTGACACACGGATCCTGGGTCTATGCACGCGTGACGATCCTTACGGAAGCGGAGCTTGAAACGAAACGGCAGACGGGAAGTGGATATTGGCTGGAAGAATATCCGGAAGTCTATCTCGATGGCGGAATCGGAATCGGAATCGCGACAAAGCCGGGGCTTTCCTGTCCGGTCGGTCATTATGCGATCAATCCGGTCCCAAGAAGGATGATTCTCTCTGCGGTTGACGCGGAACGGGATCGATTAGGGTTTCGCGGATGTCTTGGGATTCAGATCGCGATTCCAAGCGGAGTGGAGCTGGCAAAGAAAACCTTCAATCCGAAACTTGGGATTCAGGGAGGAATCTCTGTTCTTGGAACAACCGGAATCGTCAAGCCGATGAGCGAAGAAGCTCTGCTTGCAACGATCCGCCTTGATATTCATATGAAAACGGTTGCAAATGAGAACGTTCTTCTGATGGCACCGGGAAACTATGGAGAGACCTTTTTGAGAGAGACGATGGGAATCCCGGTGGGCGAAGCCGTCCTGTGCAGTAATTTCGTCGCAGATTCAATGCAGATGCTCAGAGAAGAAAATGTCAGAGAACTTCTCTTTGTGAGCCATATCGGAAAACTGATCAAAGTCTCAGCCGGAATTCCCAATACTCATTCCAAGTACGGGGACAGGCGAATGGAGGAGATGGCGCGTTTGACGGCTCTGAGACTGGGAGAACAGGAAAAACAGGAAGAACAAGAAAATCAGGATCTCCTGGATCGGATTCTCGGCTCTAACACGACGGATGAAGCGTTGGAACATATGAATCAGGCGAGAGTCGGACTTGCAGAGCAGATTCTCACGGATTCTGCTGAATCCGCGAAGATTCATCTGGAAAGATGGGCAGGCGGAACCCTTCACTCGGAGGTCATCACATTTTCTTCAGCACTTGGAATCACAGGCAAGAGCAGTGGAGCGGATGCAATGTTTCGGAAATGGAAAATCCAAAAGCCCCAAAGTTAAACCATGAAAAGATGGAATGGCGAACAATCAGAGCGAGTAGTCGGAATGAACAATCGGAGCGTAAAAAGTCAAGACGTGAAAGATTGTGAAAAATCATTTAGAAGTTGGGAACCGGCAGATCGATCAGCAAACATATAAAATAAATAGAACATATAGAGAAGAAACGAAACAGAGAAGAAATAAAACGATGAAAATTGCAGGAATCAGTTTTACGAGAGCGGGCAGTGAGCAGTTGCGAAAAATCCTTGGTGGGTTACAGGATGATGGCGAAGTGTGCAGAGGTTACATATCAAAGCGTTTTTTGACAGAAGCGGAAGATGCGTGGATTCAGGAGCGAACGGATTCGGTGGGCGACTGGACGTTAAAGCACTTTGAACAGGCAGATGCCCTGATCTATGTCGGGGCAGTGGGAATTGCAGTTCGGGCGATTGCTCCTTACCTAAAAGATAAGATGACAGATCCCGCAGTGCTTGCAGTTGATGAGCAGGGACATTTTGTAATTTCCCTCTTGTCCGGTCATGTCGGCGGTGCGAACCGTCTGACAGAGAGAATTGCAGACATGATAGGCGCACAATCGGTTGTCACGACGGCATCGGATGTACAGGGAAAGACGGCGATTGATGAGTGGGCGAAAGACCGGAATCTCGTGATCTCGGATCGGGAGCTTGCAAAGAAGATTGCGGGCGCAATTGTGGACGGAGAAAAAGTTGGATTTTTTAGCGATTTTCCGGTTGAAGGAGGATGCCCGAATGGCTATGAAAACCAGATCGAGTGTGAGCAAAATGTCTGGGTGACGGATCGCTTAATTCCAACATGTGTGCTTCCTTTGAGTCTGATTTCCACGCTTCGTCTGATTCCGCAGTTTGCGACGCTTGGAATCGGATGCCGGAAAGGGACTCCGCTTGAGGCGATTCGGACAGCGGTTATAGAGACACTGGAAAAAGAAAATCTAGATCTTCGCAGTGTCAGGCAGATCGCAAGCATTGATTTGAAGCGGGAGGAAGCGGGACTGATCGCATTTGCAAGAGAGCAAAATCTCCCATTTGTCACCTACTCGTCAGACGAACTTTTGCGTATCGAGGGAGATTTTACGGAGTCTGCGTTTGTGCGTCAAGTGACAGGAGTCGGAAATGTCTGTGAGCGCTCCGCGATTCTTGGTGCAAGCCAGTTTGCTGAAATGGCTGAATCTCAAAAGAAAATACGGGAAAATCAGGAAAGTAGCAAAGACAAAGAATGTAATCACGACAATTATGATGCTCAGAAAAAGGTGGAGCTTGTGATTCGCAAGACGGCATGCAATGGGGTGACGGTCGCAGTCGCCAGAGCAGATTTATCGATTCTGCCAGTATGCAAGTAGAAAAAGGAGAAAGTCAGATCGTTTTGGATATGGATTATGATGATATGGAAAAATATATGAAAAAAAAGGGGAGAATTGTGATATTCGGAGGAACTTCGGAGGGACGGGAACTTGCGGAGACTGCACAGCGCAGTCAGGTGCCGGTGCTTGTCAGCGTGGTCTCTGAATACGGAGAAAGCCTTTTGACAGAAAGTAAGTGGGTTGGGGTTCATCAGGGTGCTCTCGATGCGGATGGGATGAAAGAACTTTTGAAAAAAGAGAATCCGCCGTTTGTGCTTGATGCGACTCATCCGTATGCGAAAGTGGTGACAGCACAGGTTCGAGCGGTCTGCGAGGAGCTTGATCTTCCGTGTTATCGTGTGCTTCGGGAGGAGGAGACGCTTGAGGATGGGATGTACCGCGCTGCATCGACGCAGGAAGCCTCAGATTTTCTTGAGAAGCAGACAGGAAATATTCTGCTCACGACAGGAAGTCGGGAACTTCATGTGTTTGCCGAAAAAGAAACTCTGCTTCCGCGCCTTTTTGCGAGAGTACTTCCGGACAGCAAGGTTCTCGCCCAGTGCGAGGAGATGGGAATCAATGGTTCGCATTTGATTGCGATGCAGGGACCGTTTTCGGTCGAGATGAATCAGGCACTTTTGCATCAGACAAAGGCAGTCTGGATGGTCACGAAAGAGTCGGGAGCGCGGGGCGGATTTCAGGAAAAATGGCAGGCATCCAAGCAGTGTGGAGTCAAATTTCTTGTGATCAACCGTCCGGAAAATGAGGAGGGCATCTCGCTTGCCGAGGCAAAACGTTACTGTTCACGCGATGCGCAAACAGCAACGGCAAAACAGCTTTTGACAGAGCAGGCGGATGTGACAAGATCGACTGAGCAGAGCAAACTAACTGGGTGGAACGATTTAATTGGGCAAAATAAATTGACTGGAAAAAGCGAAGAGAGAAGTCTGGAAAATCCAACTGGACAGAATGAGGAAATTGCTCAGAATGATCAAGCCCGACAAATGTTTTTAATCGGAATGGGAATGGGCGGTGGTGGCGACTTGACGGTCAGAGCCGTTCAGACTTTAAATGAGTGTGATGTGGTTTTCGGTGCGCCGAGGATGTTGCAGGATATTGCACAGTATGCGAAGCAGGCTCAGAAAATTCCACTTTTTCAGGCGACTGCGATTGCACAGTGGCTTACGAGTCATGAGAATTTTATTTCTGATGGATCCGCGATCACAAAAGTCGCTGTGATTCTCTCAGGGGATACGGGATTTTACAGCGGGAGCAGTGCACTGGTAAAGCAGTTTTCGGGGAGCGGGTGGAATGTCCATGTGCTTGCCGGAATCTCGTCTCCGTCGGCGCTTGCCTCCCGCATGCAGACAAGTTGGGAGGACTGGTATCTTTCGAGTGTGCATGGGCGAAGCTATGAGGCGGAAGACCTGCGGGAACTGCTTGATAACCACGAAAAAGTATTTTTGCTTCTCGGCGGAAGCGGAAGTTTTCTCCATGAAGTCTGCGAAAAACTTGTGGAGATTGGGTATGCAAGCGTAAAAGTCACTGCCGGAATTCGCATGGGCTATGCGGATGAGAGATTAATTTCAGGGCAGGCGGAAGAACTTCAGCACCAACAGATCAAAGAACTGACCGTTGCACTGATTGAGAGAGGAAAGGAATACACAGATAGATGAGAGACGAATGGTTTGTGCGCGGGAAAATCCCGATGACAAAAGAGGAAGTCAGAGTTGTCTCACTTGCAAAGCTGGAGATTGCTCCTGACAGTGTGATTTACGACATCGGAGCAGGGACAGGTTCAGTGACTGTGGAGGCGATCTGTATGGCACCGCAGGGGCAGATCTATGCATTTGAGCAGAAAAAAGAGGGCTGTGAGCTGATCCGTGAAAATCTGAATCGTGTCGAAATTCCAGCGGAGCGGGCAGTTGTCGTGGAGGGAAGAGCGCCGGAGTGTCTGTCCGGCTATCCGGTTCCTGATCGGGTATTTATCGGGGGAAGCGGGGGAAACATTTCTGAGATCCTTGATCTTTTATTTGAGAAAAATCCGTCCGTCCGCATCGTCATCAATGTGATTGCGCTTGAGAGTCTCAGCCAGGTCACGGACTACTGCGCACGACGGGGGTTAATTCCAGATGTGACCTGTATTCAGGCATCTCGCGCAAAACAGCTCGGCGCTTATCATCTGATGCAGGGAATGAATCCGGTCTATGTGATTACGCTTGACGGGAGAGAGCGACGAGAAGAGAAACGAGAGGGAATTCCGAGACTTCTTCTGACGGCTCCGGCGAGTGGGAGCGGAAAGACTGTGATTACATCGGGACTTCTCGCCCTGTTTTCAAAAATGGGACTTTCCTGTGTGTCCTTCAAATGTGGCCCGGATTACATTGATCCGATGTTTCACCGCTATGTACTCGGAATCCCCGGAAGCAACCTCGACAGCTTCTTTCTCGATGAGGATGGAGTCAGACAGCTCTTTGAGGAGCGCAGTGCCGATCACGAGCTTGCATTGATCGAGGGCGTGATGGGATATTATGACGGCGTGGCGGGAACCTCGTTTCAGGCTTCAAGCTATGAGATTGCAAGAATCACAGATACGCCGGCAATTCTTGTCGTGGATGCAAAAAAGAGCAGTCGATCCGTGTCTGCGCTGATCAAGGGATTCCTTGAGTATCAGAAGGATAGCCGGATTGTCGGAGTGATTTTAAACAGAACTTCCCCGATGATGACAGAGAGATTGAGACCGCTGATTGAGGAACTCGGTGTCAAACTGATCGGTGCAGTGCCGGAGTGCCCAGAAGCACAGCTTGAGAGCCGTCATTTGGGACTCACGCTTCCAAATGAGCAGAAGAAGCTTCGCGTACGTATGGGGGCACTTGCGGATCGTCTCGAACAATGCCTCGATATTCCGAAACTTCTCGCGCTTGCAGGGATTGCAGAAGATCAAGATCTGAATGATCATGAGAAGAAGGAAACGAATAAGAAGAACGAAAAGAATGGTTATGATTATAAAGAGAATAGTTGCAAGAATACAAACTCAGAAGAAGAGCATACAGGCGCTTCGCTTGAAGATCTTGCACCATCGTCTTCAACGGTTTCTACCCGTCGAATCGGAGTCGCGCAGGATGAGGTCTTTTGTTTTTATTATCAGGAAAATCTGGAATTTTTGAGACAGAATGGCTGGGAGATTGTGACGTTTAGCCCGCTCCATGATCAAAAAATTCCTGAAAATCTGGATGCTCTGCTTCTCGGTGGTGGGTATCCGGAACTGTATGCAAGGGAACTCTCAGAAAATAAATCGATGCTTCAGAGCATCCGAATTGCAGGGACAGACCAGACAAAGAAAATCAAGATTCTTGCAGAGTGCGGAGGATTTCTTTACCTGCACCGTACACTTGAAGACCCAGAGGGTAAAAAGTGGCAGATGGTTGGTCTTCTCGATGCAGATGCATTCCGCACAAAGAAACTCTCAAGATTTGGATATATTACACTGAAAACAAATCAAACAAATCCTGCTTTGTTGCCAGATCAGATGTCAGATCAGATGGAGTCAAAAAATCTGGATGAGACAGAAAACGGAAAACACAAAGAGAAAACAGAGCGCGGGGAGAATGACAGGGTTGCAATCCGCGGACATGAGTTCCATTACTGGGACAGCACTGATCCGGGAACGGCACTTCTCGCAGAGAAACCACTCTCTTCGAGAAACTGGGCGTGCATGCATGTGAGTGACCGGATGATTGCAGGATTTCCACATCTCTATTATCGGTCTGATCCGGACTGGATTTTGAACTTTTTGAATCGGAGAGAGTGTGCGAAAGAGGGAGAAAATTTGAGATGATTCATCTGATTACCGGCGGAAGCGGGAGTGGGAAATCGGCATTTGCAGAAAATTGTGTGATGCAGTCTGGCGCTTCCGAGCGATTTTATATTGCGACGATGAAAGTCTGGGGCGAAGAAGGACGGCGACGGGTCGAGAAACACCGAAAGATGCGCCAGGGAAAAGGATTTGAGACGATTGAGTGTGAGACCGATCTGAACGCCCTGTGCCTGCGAGATTATCGAAAAAAATCGAATCACCGATCAAATTCTTCCACTTCCGTTCTTCTTGAATGTATGTCAAATCTCACCGCAAATGAGATGTTTGAGAAAGGCGGAAGTGTGACAGAAATCTGTGAGCGAATTCTGGACGGAGTGCAGAGTCTCGCAGAGCAGACGGATTATCTTGTGATTGTCACAAATGAGATCTTTTCAGATGGATGCGAGTACGATGAGGATACGGTTCGCTATATCGATTTGCTATCAGAGATCAATCGAAAACTTGCGCAGATTTCCGATGAGGTGACAGAGGTCGTATTTGGAATTCCGGTTAATCTCAAAAAAGAATCCGATAAAGGAGGGGGATCGGAATGAGTCAGAATCAGGAAGAGAAAGAAAAAGAGAGAGAAATAGAAAGAGAAAAAACGATCACCGAAAAGAAAATCTATGAGAATCAAGAGGAACATAGAGGACAGAAAAAAGGAAACTGGCGGGAGAGTTTTATCATCGCTTTTTCGATGTATTCGAGAATTCCGATGCCACGGACGGAATGGACGGAAGCGGGGATGCAGTATGCGCTCTGTTTTTTTCCGGCAATCGGGATTGTGATTGGAGCGGTTGTGTGTGTCTTTATGTGGATTGCACAGCAAGTCAGACTCGGTGAAATCGCTGTCTGCTGTATCGGAACGGCAATTCCATTGTTGATTACCGGAGGAATTCATATGGATGGATTTCTTGACACGACGGACGCACACAGTTCGTTTGCGGATCGAGAGAAAAAACTTGAGATCTTAAAAGACCCGAATACTGGGGCATTTGCTGTTATCGGCTACGGAGTTTATCTGCTTCTCTATCTCTCAGCGTGGTCAGAACTCAAGATTGTTGCATTTCCAGCAGTCGGAGCTATCTATGTGATGACGAGGGCGCTGAGCGGATGGTCAGTTGTGGGATTTCCAAAAGCGAGAAAAAATGGACTTGCAAGCACATTTGCGATGGGGGCAAGAGATCGCACGGTGAAGCAGACGATGATTCTGTGGTGGATTCTTGCGATGGCATTTCTCGTGTATTTTGCTGGTTGGCTTCCGGCAGTGCTGATGGCAGGAGCAGAGCTTCTGGTGTTCCGGCATTATTATCGTATGGCGGTGCATGAGTTTGGCGGAATGACCGGTGATCTTGCAGGACATTTTTTGCAGTCGGCGGAGCTTGTGATGTATCTGGTGGTTGCAGGATACGGCTTGCTTGTGTGGTAATGGATTAATAGACGCAAGGTTAAACAAAATGAAACAAGATTTAATGCGCCGTGAGCAAGAATATTTGAGCAGAGAAAGGAAACAAAACGATGATTTTGATTGTCGGAGGACGCGGGCAGGGGCAGACCGAGTATGCGAAGCAGTGCTTGAATGATTTGAGTGAAAGCAAGGAAGATGGATTTCGCATTGCAGATGGCAATTCAGATGAGCCGAAAATGGCGATTGGAGCAGATCTGATCTTGAATCTTCATGCATTTGTGCGAAGCGTCATGAAAGTGGGGGGCGATCCGCGAGTATTCACAAGAGAACTTCTTGAATCTGCACCGGAGATTGTCACGATCGATGAAGTTGGATGTGGGATTGTCCCGATCGATGCATTTGAGCGCGAGTATCGGGACGAGGCGGGAGTCGCAGGTCAGCTCTTTGCTTCGCATGCTGATCAGGTATTTCGCATGATCTGCGGAATCCCGCAGAGGATTCGATAACATTTAAAAGAAATCCAAAATGAATTTAGAAACAAGAGGAAGAAGAGAATCATGATAATACTACGGGAGATAGTGGAAAATATTCCGGAATATGCGGGAGTGCTCTGCGTCGGAGCGGTCCTTGATCTTCTGATCGGAGATCCGCAGAACTGGTGGCATCCGGTTCGCTCGATCGGATGGCTGATCTCCTTTCTGGAGAAAAAGCTTCGGGCGATTTTTCCGAAGACAGAAGGCGGAGAGCTTGTGGCAGGTGGGGTACTTGCCGTGCTTGTTCCGGCAGTCAGCGTATTTTGCGCGTGGCTGGTTCTCTGTGTGGCGGGCTGGATTCACCCAAACTTCAGACTTGCAGTCATGGCAGTGATGTGCGGACAGCTTCTTGCAGGGCGCTCGCTTCGGGATGAGAGTATGAAAGTGTGTCGGGCACTTCAAAACAGAGATGTCGAGGGGGCGAGATATGCGGTCTCCATGATCGTTGGCAGAGACACAAAACCTCTCTCAGAGGAGGGCATCACAAAGGCAGCGATCGAGACGGTCGCAGAGAATGCCTCGGACGGTGTGATTGCGCCGATGATGTGGATGTTTTTCTTTGGCCCTCTCGGGGGATTTTTTTATAAGGCAGTCAACACGCTCGACTCGATGGTGGGCTACAAGAATGACCGCTATCTCTATTTTGGCAGGGTTTCCGCGCATCTCGATGATGTCGTGAACTGGATACCGGCGCGTTTTGGTGCGCTCTGCTTTGTTGTGGGGGCGTGGATTTTGCCGGGATACGATGGAAAGAGCGCATGGAAGATCTGGCGAAGAGACCGTCACTGCCATAAGAGCCCGAACTCCGCACAGGGAGAGTCAGCATGTGCGGGAGCGCTGGGACTTCGGCTTGCCGGAGATGCGTGGTATTTTGGAAAACTGGTGAAAAAACCGTTTATCGGGGATGAGACGCGCCATGCGGAAGCACAGGACATCATTCGGGTCAATCGCCTGATGATGACGGCGTCGTTTCTAGCCCTGATTGCGGGAGTGGGAGGCATGTTATGGATCAGAGGCTTCATGGCGGGATTTTAAATTATGAGGAGCAAACGAGTGGAGAATATCTCGATTATTCGGTGAATATCAATCCACTTGGAGTACCGGATTTTGTCAAAACGGCAGTCGCAGACAGCATTTTGTCGCTGGATCGTTATCCCGATCCGGAGTGTCGGAGACTCTGTCGCCGCCTCGCAGAAGTTCACGATCTGGGCGAGACTCAAGTGATCTGTGGAAACGGAGCGGGCGATCTGATTTATCAGCTCGTAAATAGTATGCGCCCGAAGCGGGCAATGGTTCTCGCACCGACATTTTCGGAGTACGAGTTTGCGCTTGGGAGTGTGGGGTGTCAGGTGGAGCATTTTTTTCTTTCGCGCGAACAGGATTTTCGACCGGACATGGGAGCGCTCTGTCAGACAGTCGCAGAAAAATCGGATCTGGATCTGATCTTTTTTTGCAATCCGAACAACCCGACCGGAATCAGTGTGAGTCGATCAGAGCTTGAGGAACTCGCAAAGCTCTGTGAGAAAAAGAACATTCTTCTCGTCGTCGATGAGTGTTTTCAGGAGTTTCTTGATGAACCGGATCGAACTTCGATGATTCCGCTTCTTCGACAGGGAGAGACTTCGCACAAGAACCTGATCGTTCTTCGTGCATTCACAAAGACCTATGCGATTGCCGGACTACGACTCGGATATCTGCTCGTCGCAGATCCAAGTTGGAAAGTGCGTCTTCGCGAGCGTCGTCAGCCGTGGAATGTCTCTCTTCCGGCGCAGAAAGCCGGACTTGCCTGTCTTAGCAATCAGGGAGAGGCGTATGTAAAGCAAGCGCATGCTCTGATTCGAAGTGAGAGAGAACGAATCAGCGATTGCATGCAGGCACTTGGTTATCGGATCTATCCGTCGGAGGCGAATTTTCTGTTTTTTGAAGTTCCGTGGGAGTCACAGGGGGAAAAGAACAATCCGGAGACGCTGTTTTCGTTTTGCATGGAGAGAAAGATTCTGATTCGCGATTGTGCAAATTACCGGGGAGTGGGAGCGGGATCTTATCGCATCTGCGTGCGGACGGAAGCGGAGAACAAAAAACTTTTGCAGGCACTGAAAGAGGCAAAAGAAGCAGAAGAAGTAAAAAAGTAAGCAGAGCCAAATAAACAGACAAATTCAATTCAAAGAAACAGAACAGACGAATCCGTAAATGACAAAAAGACGCAAACAGACGAAAAAAACGCAAAACAGAAGCAAATCGGTAAATGGCAGAAGGGAGAAGAGACAGAATGGGGTTATATCGAATTATTCTTGTGGATGACGAGGAGGAAGTCAGAAAGGGAATCATCAAAAAAATCAACTGGGAGACGCTCGGATTTGAGGTTGTGGGGGATGCCGAGAACGGGCAGGATGCACTTGAGAAGATTGAACAGCTTGAGCCGGATGTGATCATGACTGACATCCGCATGCCCTACATGGATGGGCTGGAACTGATTGCAAAGATCAGGCAGAAATATCCGTCGATGAAGGTGCTGATTTTTTCCGGATACGATGATTTCGAGTATGCACAGCAGGCGATCAAGCTGAATGTGACGGAGTACATTTTAAAGCCTGTCAACGTGGAGGAACTCACGGAGATTCTGACGCGCGTCCGTGAAAATCTGGACAAGGAGATTGAACAGAGAAGAAATCTCGATCTTTTGCGGGACAGTTACCTGAAAAGCCTTCCGATTCTCAGAGAGCTGTTTTTGAATGAACTCATCAGTGGGAATGGCAAGGAGGACACCGAGAAGCGTCTCAAAGAGTATGAGATCGATCTTATCGGCGCGCGCAAGTGGGTCACGGCAGTGATCGGGATTGAGCCGGAAGCCGGTCCCCTCGCCCATCATCAGGAACTGATTCCGATCTCGGTGCGCCGTCTGATTGAGGATAACTTAAAACCTTATTGCCGAAATGCAGTCTTTGCAACTTCCGAAGGTCTGGCCCTGATCGTCGCAATCGATGATGACAAGACAAAGACAGCCCTGATTGATCAGCTTGGTGACATCTGTAAGGAGTGTCGGAGAATTCTGGAAGTCACGGTCACGATCGGAATCGGACACAGCAGTCAGAGCTTAGAAGAACTTGGAGCTTCGTATCAATCGGCAGTTGATGCGCTCGGATACAAGGCGATTGTGGGACCGGGAAGCACGATCTACATCAACGATATGGAGCCGGTCAACCGCGGAAAACTCCAGTTTGATGCGAAAGAAGAGGCAGAACTGATCGGTGCAATCAAATTTGGCGGGAGAGAAAAGATCGAGGAGATGGTGCAGCAGATCACGGCGCGGATGGAAGACGCAAAGGTGCATGTGCGCCAACAGCAGATTTATATGATGGCGGTGATCAATGTGCTGATGCGCCTGATTCAGCAGTATGACCTCAATGCGTCCGAGGTGTTGCAGGTTCCGGAGAAATATCAGGAGATCCCGGACGCGATGCAGAATCGGGAAGAGTTTGAGGAGTGGCTGATCCGGACGGCATGTCGAATCAGTGAGATGATGGGACGGGAGAGAGACAACACGGCAAAGCGCATGATTCTCGATGCAAAGCAGTACATTCAGGAAAATTACCAGAATCCGGATCTCTCTGTTGAGATGGTTTGCCGTCAGCTTCACCTGAGTCCCGCGTACTTTTCCACGATGTTTAAGAAGGAGACAGGTCAGACGTATGTGGGATATCTGACGCAACTGCGCCTTGACAAGGCGGTCGAGCTTTTAAATACGACGGATGACAAGACTTACATCATCGCTCAGAAAGTCGGCTATCAGGAGCAGAATTATTTCAGCTATGTGTTCAAGAAGCGTTTTGGAGTCTCTCCGACCCGCTTCCGTCAGGCACAGTAGATAGGCTAAAGAGGGAGGATTTATGAAAAAACGGGAAGGAAGCGGGCGATGGGGAGATCTCGGCATCCGAAATACGATTTATCTGTATTTTACGGTCAGTGCGCTCTCGGCAATGATTCTGATCGGAATTTCGCTCTACGGGCGTCTGTCCGGTCAGATGACGGCGACGATTCTCGAGGAAAACCAGGGAATGATCACAATGGTCAATCGCTCGGTCGACTCATATCTGCGCACGATCATGAAATTGTCGGACTCACTCTATTACGGAGTTGTCAAGAATGCGGATGTAACCTCAGATGTGAGGTCCGATGTGATGAATCGGGAGATGACGATTCTCTATGACAACAACAAGGATACGGTTTTAAATATTGCTCTTTTGTCGCGGGAGGGGGAACTGTTGCAGGCAGTTCCCGCTGCGAGATTAAAGTCGGACCTTGATGTGACGCAGGAGGACTGGTTTCAGGAGACGCTTGAGCGGACAGATAATGTGCACTTTACAATTCCTCATGTGCAGTACATTTTTGATAACAGTGAAAATCAGTATCGCTGGGTGATCACAGTCTCCCGTGCAGTCGAGATCACGCGGGGAACGTCGACGGAGCAGGGTGTTTTGCTTCTCGATGTCGGCTACGGCAGTCTTCAACAACTGCTTGATAACATCACACTCGGAAACCAGGGGTATCTCTACATGATCGGAAGCGGAGGGGAGCTGATTTACCATCCGCAGATGCAGTTGATCGAGTCGGGGATTGTGCAGGAGAACCTTGAGTCGGCATCCGCCTACCGGGATGGAGCTTACCGGGAAACGTATCTCGGGGGAAAGCGGGAGATCACGGTTAAGAGCGTCGGATATACGGGATGGAGGATTGTCGGGGTGACGCCGGAGCACGGAATCACGCTCAATATGATCAAAACAAATCTGTTTTTGATCTTTATTCTCGCATTTTTCCTCTTTGTCTTGATTATCATCAACAGCTTCATCTCCTCGCGGATCACAACACCGATTCAGGAGCTTGAAAAGTCGGTAAATGCGCTTGAGGCGGGAGAACTTGACACGAAGGTCTATGAGGGTGGTTCGTATGAGATTCGCCATCTCGGAAGATCGATCCGGAGCATGGCAAAGCAGATTCGGGTGCTGATGGACGATATTGTGGCAGAACACGAGTCAAAGCGAAAGAGTGAGTTTGACACGCTCCAATCCCAGATCAACCCACATTTCCTCTATAATACACTCGACATCATCGTCTGGATGATCGAGAATGAGCAGAAGGCGGAGGCAGTCAAAGTCGTGACGGCACTTGCGCGGTTTTTCCGCATCAGTTTAAGCAAGGGCAGAAGCATCATTCCGGTGAAGGATGAACTTGAGCATGTGCGAAACTATCTGATGATTCAGCAGATGCGTTTTAAGAACAAGTTCACTTATGAGATTGAGGCAGATCCGGAGACGCTTGAGATGGCGAGTCTAAAGCTCATGCTCCAGCCCCTCGTCGAGAATGCAATCTATCACGGGATGGAATTCATGGATGGGGACGGCGAAATTCTTGTGCGCGTGGAGACGGAGGAGAGCGGGCTGTGCTTTACGATTCAGGACAATGGTCTTGGCATGACGCAGGAGCAGGCAGAGAGTCTTCTGACTTCGACAACGCCTCATGTCTCCTCAAAGCGGGGGTCTGGAATCGGAGTCAAAAATGTGAACGAGAGAATTCGTCTTTATTTTGGAGAGACTTACGGACTTGAGATTGAGTCGGAGCCGGATGAGGGAACAACGATCCGGATTCATCTGCCGGCAGTGCCGTATTCAGAGATCTTAGAAAAGGAGAAAAAAGAGAAAGAGCAGAAGATAGAGAAAGAGCAGAAGGCGGAGAGACCAGAGAATTCAGCACATACAGGAAATGTACGGAATACAAGCAATATAGGAAACACAGGGAATATTAGAAATACGGTGGATGTGGGGAAGGAGAAGGACGTGTGATGAAAGCGAGAGAAAAATTATTTGTGGCGGTGTATGTGCTGTTTCTCGTCGTTCTGTATCTGCTTTCTTCGACGGATCTGATTATCAAGGAACGAAGGCAGGAGATCTGCCCGATCTCGATTGTCGCAGACACGACGAGCGACGAGTACTATGTCAATTTTAAGAAAGGCATGGATCAGGCGGGAATCGAATTCCACGCCGATGTGCGTTTCGTCACCCTCTATGAGGAAAATCAGACGGATCAGCAGATTGATCTGCTGATGAGGGAGCAGCAGGACGGGGCGAGAGTGCTGATCTCTGTGGCAGTCGATGAGACGAGTCTGGAAAATGCACTTGCAGACAAGCAGATTTCCGTGCCGATTGTCGTGATCGGGACAGAACTTCCGATGGATAAGGTGTCGGCGGTGGTGATGACAGACACGTATGAGATGGGAAAGACACTTGCCAGGAAGGCGATTGAGGAAAATGAGCCGGATGTGAGGTTCTATGTATTTGGAGGAGAAAAAGAAAATTCAAAGGTTAGACGGTTTTACGATGGCATTTCTTCCGCGCTTGAGAAGGAGGGGCGGACAGCGATTCGGATCAGTGATCCGGGAGAAGGGGAGAACTTTCGGAGTACGATCGAGTCACTTGTTTATCCGGAGAGCGGGACGGCAGTGATTCTTGCGCTTGATCCGAAGAGTTTGGAGATGACAGCGGATATTCTTGCAGGAAGCAGTGTTTACCAGACGTATGTGAAGGGGCTTTACGGCAGGGGCACAACGGTGAAAATCTTAAATGAGCTGGATAAGGGGATTATTCGCGGAGTCTGTGTCACGGATGAGTTCAGTCTCGGATATCTGAGTGTCCGGCAGGCAGTTGCAGTGGCGAAGAATCAGACGGTGCAGGACCCGATTGTTCTACCAAATTACTATATAGAGAAAGAGGATCTGCGAAATCCGAAGTATGAAAAAATGCTCTATCCGATTGAGTAGTGGATTTTCCATAATATTCATCTAGAGTGATAGGAGTTTTTGGGTGGGGAGAAAAGGGAGGAGATGCAAGATGATGGGATGGACAAAAAGAGAGGAAAGAAGTGGTCTTGGAAAAAGTGGTCTTGGAAGAAGGACTTCCAGACGAAGCGTTTCTGGAGCATGTATTTCTGGGAAGTTTGTTTCTGGACTGCTTGTTTTTGGAGTGCTTGTTTCCGGGCTGTTTCTTTCCGGGTGCACGCCGTCAAATCAGAGGGCGGAGCAGAAGAAATCGATCAGGATCGGGGTCAGTCTTTATCGGGCAGAGGATACGTTTATCAACAATCTGCGGAGCGAGCTTGAGGAGAGTGCCAAGTCCTATGAGCAGGAAAATGGAATCAAGGTCACGCTTGACATCCAGTCTGCAAAGGGAAATCAGAACACGCAGAATAATCAGGTCGAGCGTTTTCTTTCGCTTGGCTGTGATGTGCTTGTGATTAATCCGGTTGATCGGACTTCGGCATCGTCGATCATTGACAAGGCGATGACGGCGGGCGTTCCGACGATTTTTTTCAACCGTCAGCCGGTGGAGGAGGATATGAACCGCTGGGATCAGCTCTACTACGTCGGTGCAGACGCAAAGGAAAGCGCTGTGCTTGAGGGGCAGATCGTCACGGATCAGTACAAGAAAGATCCGGCGAGCATTGACCGAAACGGGGACGGCGTTGTCCGCTATGTGCTTCTCGAGGGCGAGAGCAGTCATCAGGATTCGCTGATTCGGACCGAGTGGTCGATTCAGACGCTCAAGGACGCGGGTGTTCCGATCGAGAAAGTGATAGGTGGAATTGCAAACTGGGAGCGCAGTCAGGCATCCGCACTGATGGAGCAGTGGCTTGAGCAATATCCGGGGGAGATTGAGCTTGTGGTCAGCAACAATGACGATATGGCGCTTGGAGCGATTGACGCGATCGACCGCGCTGGGGTGTACGGGATCACCGTTGTCGGAATCGATGCGACGACAGCGGGGCTTGATGCGGTGCATGCAGGGAAAATGCTCGGCACTGTCTCTTCGGATAAGAAGGAGTATGCAGGAGCGATCATGAAGATTGCGACGGCAAAAGCACTCGGCGAGGAGATTCCGGAGAATATGGAATTGGAAAATGGTAAATATTACTGGAGCAAACAGAGAATTTTTACCGAAAAATAGTAAAAAAGATGACAAATCGAAAAAAATCCATAAAATCGAAAAGAAAATCTTATAGAAAAATACAAAGCGCAGGGCTATAATATAGGTGTCGATGGGACAAAGTAAACAAAATTCGACAATGATTTCATGTATGTAGAGGGAGGATTTACACTATGAGATTAACGAAGAAAGTAACAGCAATGGCTATGGCATCTGCAATGATTCTGTCCATGACAGCATGTGGAGGTTCCACTTCCAGCAGTGCAACTACCGCAGCACCGACCGAGGCAGCAAAGACTGAGGCAGCAGCAACCGAGGCAGCAAGCACCGCTGAGGCAGTAAAGGAAGCTGCAGGTGATGTTGATCTTTCTGATAAGAAAGTCGGCATCAGCATTTATAAATTCGATGATAACTTCATGACTCTGTACAGAACCGAGTTACAGCGTTACCTGACCGAGGATCTTGGATTCAAGGCTGAGAACGTTGTTATCCAGGATGGTAAGGGCGATCAGGCAGAGCAGACCAACCAGATTCAGAACTTCATCACCCAGAAGTACGACGTTCTGATCCTGAACCTGGTACAGGCTTCTTCCGCACCGGAGATCACCGATATGTGTAAGGAGGCTGGAATCCCGGTTGTATTCATCAACCGTGAGCCGGATGAGGCTGAGGAGACCAGATGGAAAGATGAGAAGATCCCGGCTACTTATGTAGGTTGTGACGCTAGACAGTCCGGTACCTATCAGGGTCAGGAAATCTACGAGACCGAGAATAAGGGCGATATCAACGGAGATGGCAAGGTTTCTTACATCATGATTCAGGGTGACCCGGAGAACGTAGATGCTCAGTACAGAACCGAGTTCTCTGTAAAGGCTCTGACCGATGAGGGCATGGAGGTTGAGGAGCTGTTAAAACAGCGTGGTGACTGGGATCAGGCAAAGGCTCAGCAGATCGCACAGGATGCTTTAAACCAGTACGGCGATAAGATCGAGGTTATCTTCTGTAATAACGATGCAATGGCACTTGGTGCTTTACAGGCAATCGAGGCAGCTGGACGTACCGTAAACGAGGATATTTATCTGGTAGGTGTTGATGCTCTGACCGAGGCTGTTCAGAACGTTATCGATGGCAAGCAGACCGGTACCGTATTCAACGATCACTTCTCTCAGGCTAAGATGGCTGCTGATTGTGCAGTAGGCTACTTGAAGGGTGAGGATGTTGATCCGGTGAACATGGTTGACTACATCAAGGTTACCCAGGACAACGCTCAGGAGATTCTGGACAAGCTGAAATAAATTAGAACCTCTTTGAAAGACAGGAACCGGGTGTGTCCACGGACACACCCGATTTTTCTGAAATATGGCAGGAAGGAAAGGAGTTAAACGGGATGGCAGAACAGTACAGACTGGAAATGGTTGGAGTGAGCAAGTCCTTCCCTGGCGTTAAGGCTCTGGACGGAATCAGCTTGAAAGTGCGTCCCGGAACCGTTCACGCTCTGATGGGAGAGAACGGAGCAGGAAAATCAACTCTGATGAAATGTCTTTTCGGCATCTACAAGATGGATGAGGGAAAGGTATTTATTGATGGAGAGCAGGTCAACATTGCAAACCCGGATGAGGCACTCAAGAAAGGTCTTGCGATGGTGCATCAGGAGCTTCAGCCGATTCCGGATCGTTCCATTGCAGAGAATATGTATCTGGGAAGATACCCGATGAAGGGCGTGGGTCCGCTTCGGATGATTAATCACAAAAAGATGAATGAGGAAGCCGAGAAATGGCTGAGAAATGTAAAGATGGATTTTGATCCGAAGATGAAACTCGGAACACTCTCCATCGGTCAGATGCAGTCGGTTGAGATCGCAAAGGCGGTCAGCCAGAATGCAAAACTCGTAATTCTTGATGAGCCGACCTCTTCGCTGACGGATAATGAGGTTGAGGCGCTGTTCCGAATCATCCGTGATCTGAAATCGAGAGGTGTTTCGATGATCTACATCAGTCACAAGATGGCAGAGCTTCGTCAGATCTCCGATGACATCACGATCATGCGAGATGGAACGTATGTCGGTTCGTGGAAGATGGCAGATATTTCTGATGATGAGATCGTAAAGCAGATGGTAGGTCGTGAGCTGACGAATGTTTACCCGCCGAAGGAGGATTACCGAACGAATGAGACCGTTCTGAAGGTTGAGCACCTGTGCAGTATTCATGAGCGCTCGTTCCAGGATTGCTCGTTTGAACTGAAACGCGGTGAGATCCTTGGATTTGGTGGACTTGTCGGTGCACAGCGTACCGAGATGATGGAGGCGATCTTCGGAATGCGCCACGTCGCAAGCGGTAAGATCGAAGTTCTCGGCAAGGAAGTGACGATCAAGCGTCCGGAAGATGCGATCGATGATTCGATCGGAATGATCACGGAGGACCGTCGAGGAACCGGTATTCTCGGATGTTTGAGCATCAATGATAACACTGCGATTGCTTCTTATAAACACTATACGAACGCTGGCGTGATTGACCAGAAAAAAGTCGATGCAGTTGTACAGGACAGCATCAAGAAGCTGAATATCAAAACTCCGAGTGGTAAGACCCTGATTCAGTCGCTTTCAGGTGGTAACCAGCAGAAGGTAATCATCGCCCGCTGGCTGGCAAACAACCCGGATATCCTGATCATGGACGAGCCTACGCGAGGAATCGATGTAGGTGCAAAATATGAGATTTATCAGATCATGATCGATCTGGTAAAACAGGGCAAGTCCATCATCATGATTTCGTCCGAGATGCCTGAGCTAATCGGTATGTCGAACCGTATCATTGTTATGTGTAACGGTCACATCACCGGAGAGCTTGAGGGCGAAGAGGCAACTCAGGAGCAGATCATGGCGTGTGCAACGCAGTTTGATCTTCGTGGAAAATCAGCCGAAAAATAATCCAGTCAGGAGGGTTCAATCATGACAGCAAAAAAATTTAATGCGAAAGATTTCCTTATCAATAACGGAATCATTGTTGTGCTGGTATTGCTGGCACTCTACACCGGCATCATGCAGCCGACATTCTTCTCACCGAGTAACATCAAAAACGTATGCTTAAACGTGGCACCGCGATTCATCATCGCATGTGGCGTTTCCGGATGTTTGATCACAAAAGGTACTGATCTGTCCGCTGGACGTATGGTAGGTCTGGCAGCCTGTATCGCAGGTACTCTGCTTCAGAAGGCAGATTACAGTGGTAAGTTCTTCCCGAACCTTCCGTTCTTCGGAATCTGGTGGGTACTGGCAGTTCTTCTGATCTGCGTAGCAGTTTGCTGTGTATTTGGTGCAATTAATGGTCTTGTCGTTTCTTACCTTCAGGTTCCGGCATTCATCGGCACTCTGGGTATGCAGTTGATCGTTTATGGTGTCTGCCTTGTTTACACGAACGCAACCCCGATCGGTGGTTATCGTCCGGCTTACACTGAGGTTGCAAAGGGACAGCTCTTTGGTGTCATCCCGTATCTGTTCATCATCGCACTGGCAGTTGGTCTTGCAATGTGGTTCGTTTACAACAAGATGCCTCATGGTAAATATATGTACGCAATCGGTGGTAACGAGCAGGCAGCAGAGGTTGCCGGTGTTAACACGAAGAAGACAAAGATCCTCATCTACATCACCGCAGCAGCTTGCTATGCACTGGGTGGTTTCCTTGTAGGTGCAAAGTCCGGTGGTTCTTCCGTAAACATGGGTTACGGCTGGGAGCTTGAGGCAATCGCAGCATGTACAATCGGTGGTGTATCTGTAAACGGTGGTATCGGTAAGATCTCCGGCGTTCTGATCGGCGTTCTGGTATTCGAGATCTTAAAGACCTGCTTACAGTATCTGGGCGTAGATACAAACTACCAGTACATTGCACAGGGTATCGTTATCGTCGTTGCAATCGCTCTGGATATCAGAAAGTACATTGCAAAGAAATAAGCGAGAAATCGAGAGGGTTTCGATACGTCGTTTGTGTTACATAAAAGTATATTGATTTTTTTCATAAAGCATTTCGGTCTGAGAGGGCTGGAATGCTTTATGTTTATATTCTTATTCAGATATGGTTTTGGCGAGTTTGATGATGTTGATAATGAAAGATAGAGAAAGATAAAGAACGAAATAAAACGGAAGGTGAAAGATATGGCAGAAAAAGAACAGGAACTAAAGATGACGGAGATGTCGGAGTTGGAACGGGAAAATCAGCGACTCAGAGAAGAAAATCAGCGCTTAAAAGAGTATCGCGCGTCTCTCCCGCCGAAGGAACGACTTTATGATCGGATTCCGCTGACTGTAAAACAACTGGATATGATTATCGCGGGACTTGTGATTTTGTTTTTAGTCGTTTGCGTGATGGGGATGATGCACCACTAGGTGCTGTTTTTCAGTTTCCAATTATAAATATAGGGAGCTCCTCCGATGGAATAAGTCGTGCAAACTTGTTCTCACATTGTTGGACTAGGTTCACCAGATTAAATAAAGAAGTTTATTTTTTATATGATAGGAAATTGCGTCCTATCATACAAAAATGCTCCGCAAGGGTGCAAAGCGCCAGTGGCGCTTGTTATGCACCGACCGCAGTGGAACGAAGATGCGCACTCGGCGCAGGGATGTGCCAAGGCATATTCTTTTTTATAGTCCCTTGCTCAATTTACTGTTCTGATATTCTCCAGTGAAAGTTACATCTCTGCCAAACCATGCAGGCGGAGTGAAGGCGAGGGCTTCTTCTTCTGTTTGAAATTCTACTTCTGCAAGAATCAGTCCCTGATAATCTCTCTCAAAAATATCAAGCTCAATTGTAAGAGCAGTTCCCTCGATAGGAATACGGTATCTGCGTTTGCAGAGGATAATTCCGTCTGCTTTTTCGAGAAGATGCAGGTAGGCAGTTTCATTCAAAGGCAGATTGTATTCCTCGCGTGAGAGAAGACCATGGGATTTGTAGGTCATGTAATATTCATCTCCATCACGGCGAACACGAACGACAGGATCGGTGCAGAGATAGGCCTGTTCAATCATCCGTGAAGGAAATTTTTCGTATCCTTCGGGGAGTGTTTCAATCTTATATTTTCTCTCAATTTCCATAATGATTCCCCATTCTTAAAAATATAATGTATTGTTTTGGTTTATTTTGTTAGCGGTTGTATTTTTTACCCTACTATGCAATGAAATTAAAAATGCTACAAATAGTATAGCAGATTTTTGATAAATTGTTTATAAAAATATAATGTTAATAAATAAGATTAAAAATGTAAGTAACATTAATAATTAAGCATTAGTTAGTCATTATGAATGGGGAGCCGAGAGTAGAGAAAATACAAAACCTTATCTCACAATAAAATCCTGAGCCAAAGACAAAAGAAAAGTCGAAATTAGAGATAAATGCAAGAAGTTAAACCATTGGAGATCTCGATGATTGGAAATTCCGAAAAAACAAAAAAACAGCGTTTTTTCGCGGAAAATAGCGCATATTTAGGCAAAAATAGGGCTAGTAATTAAGAAAACACTATGATATAATGTTAACTTGAAGTGTGGCGCCCTGCCGTGACGACCATACATAGATTTAAGGAGGAACCCATAAAATGAGTTTACAGGTAGAGAAGTTAGAAAAAAACATGGCAAAACTGACCGTAGAAGTATCGGCAGAGCAGTTCGAGAAGGCTCTTACCGCTTCTTACAACAAGAATAAGAACCGGTTCAACATTCCTGGTTTCCGTAAGGGAAAAGCACCGCAGGCAATGGTTGAGAAGATGTATGGCGTTGGCGTTCTGTACGAGGATGCAATTGAGGAGGCTCTGGACGCAACCTACGGTGATGCTGTAAAAGAGAGTGGACTGGAGATCGTTTCCAGACCGGAGATCGGCGTAGAGCAGATCGAGAAGGGCAAGCCGTTCATCTACACCGCAACCGTTGCAGTTAAGCCGGAAGTAACCCTGGGCGAGTACAAGGGCGTTGAGGTTGAAGGCGCAAAGGCTGACGTAACTGATGAGGACGTTCAGAACGAGCTGAAGAAAGTTCAGGAGCAGAACTCCCGTCTGGTAGCAGTTGAGGATCGTCCGGTAGCTGACGGAGATCAGACCGTGATCGATTTCGAGGGATTTGTTGACGGAACTCCGTTCGAGGGCGGAAAGGCTGAGGATTACACCCTGGTGATCGGTTCTCACTCCTTCATCGATACCTTCGAGGATCAGCTTGTTGGCAAGAACGCAGGCGAGGAAGTAGAAGTAAACGTAACCTTCCCGGAGGAGTATCATGCAAAAGAGCTGGCAGGAAAGCCGGCTGTATTCAAGGTAAAGATCAAAGAGATCAAGAGCAAAGAGCTTCCGGAGCTGAACGATGAGTTCGCAAGCGAGGTTTCCGAGTTCGAGACCTTAGATGCATACAAGGCAGATCTTCAGAAGAAGCTGGCTGAGACCAAAGAGAAGCAGGCTAGCGCTGAGAACGAGAACAAGGTAGTTCAGAAGGTTGTTGACAACGCAACCATGGACATCCCGGCTCCGATGGTAGACCAGCAGGTTACCAACATGATCAATGACTACGCTCGCAGAATGCAGAGCCAGGGTCTGTCTCTGGATCAGTATCTGCAGTTCACCGGCACCACTCTGGATCAGCTGAAAGAGCAGATGCAGCCGCAGGCTGAGAGCCGTATCCGTGCTCGTCTGGTACTCGAGGCAGTTGCAAAGGCTGAGAACATCGAGGTATCTGAGGAGACCGTTGAGGCTGAGCTGAAGAAGATGGCAGAGACCTACAAGATGGAAGTTGAGCAGGTTAAGAACATCATGGGCGAAGACGGCTTAAAGCAGATGAAGGAAGATATGGCAGTTCAGGAGGCAGCTGATTTCCTGGTAGCACAGGCAAAGCTGGTTTAATTGAAAAAAGAGCGGAAGAGGATTCCGATCCGCCGTTTCCGCATAAATCCGGATATTTGCGGGTATAGTTAAAAGGGCCGGGATGCAGTGCACCTGGCAAAGGATGCATGAGACTGCATCCCGGTCCGTTTTGTATGGAGGATTTGACGATGGCATTAGTACCTTATGTGATTGAGTCAACCAGCAGAGGAGAACGTTCTTACGATATTTATTCCCGATTATTAAAAGAGAGAATTATTTTCCTTGGTGAAGAGGTGACTGACGTATCAGCAAGCCTGATTGTAGCACAGCTTCTTTTCCTGGAATCTGAAGATCCGGGCAAGGATATTAATTTATATATCAACAGTCCGGGCGGTTCTGTAACTGCCGGAATGGCAATTTATGACACGATGAATTATATCAAGTGCGATGTTTCCACAGTCTGCATCGGTATGGCAGCCAGCATGGGCGCATTCCTGCTTGCAGGTGGCGCAAAGGGCAAGAGATTTGCACTTCCGAACGCGGAAGTCATGATCCATCAGCCTTCAGGCGGTGCCAGAGGACAGGCAACCGAGATTCAGATTGTGGCAGAGAATATCTTAAAGACCAAGAAGAAACTCAATGAGATTCTTGCAGCCAATACGGGTCAGTCTTATGAGACGATCTGCCGGGATACAGAGCGCGATAATTATATGAGCGCAGAGGAAGCAATGAACTACGGGTTGATTGACCGTGTGATTGCAAATCATTAAAATAAAAATGGCGGAAGGCGCACGCAAAAGCATCTCTCGGGAGGATCACGCATGATTTCGTTCATGCAGGGGGTGATCCAGAATGTCTCGGAGATGCTTTAAGATCAAGGAAAGGATAGAGGTGTAGCGATATGCCCAACAGAACAGATGACAGAGTCAGATGCTCGTTTTGCGGAAAGACCCAGGATCAGGTAAAGAAACTGATTGCGGGTTCCAATAACGTGTTTATCTGCGACGAGTGTATTGACCTTTGCGCGGAGATTCTGGAAGAGGAATTCGACGAGCACGACAATGCGGGACTGGATTTAAGCAGTATCAACCTGCTCAAGCCGAAGGAGATTAAGGAGTTCCTTGATGAGTATGTAATCGGACAGGATGCCGCAAAGAAAGTGCTGTCTGTTGCCGTGTACAATCATTACAAGAGAATCACATCCGGCAAGAACATGGATGTGGATGTACAGAAGAGTAATATTCTTCTTCTCGGACCGACCGGTTCCGGTAAGACGTATCTGGCACAGACACTGGCAAAGATCCTGAACGTGCCGTTTGCGATTGCAGATGCGACCGCACTGACAGAGGCAGGATATGTCGGTGAGGATGTGGAGAACATTCTTCTGAAACTGATTCAGGCAGCAGATTACGATATTGACCGTGCACAGTACGGTATCATTTACATTGATGAGATCGATAAGATCACGAAAAAGTCGGAGAACGTTTCCATCACCAGAGATGTTTCCGGAGAGGGAGTTCAGCAGGCACTCTTAAAGATTCTGGAGGGAACGGTTGCGAGTGTTCCGCCTCAGGGTGGAAGAAAGCATCCGCATCAGGAGCTTTTGCAGATCGATACAACCAATATCCTGTTTATCTGCGGTGGTGCGTTTGATGGCCTTGAGAAGATCATTGAGAGCCGTCTGAGTGCAGGCTCAATCGGTTTCAATGCTGAGATCGTGGAGAAGAACAAGGCAGATATTGATGAACTGCTCAAGAAAGTAGAACCTCAGGATCTCGTGAAGTTTGGACTGATTCCGGAGTTTATCGGTCGTGTGCCAATCACGGTTTCTCTCGATCTGCTCGATGAGAAGGCGCTGGTACGGATTCTCTCCGAGCCGAAGAATGCGCTGATCAAGCAGTACCAGAAGCTGTTTGAGTTAGATGATGTAAAGTTGGAGTTCACACCGGAGGCACTTGAGGAAGTTGCAAAATTTGCAGTGGAGAGAAAGACCGGAGCAAGAGGTCTGCGCTCGATTCTTGAGGGTGCGATGATGGATCTGATGTATGAGGTGCCGTCTGACAATAACGTCGGAATCTGCACCATCACGAAGGATGTGATCGACCGGACCGGAGAGCCGGAGCTGGTATACCGTGATATGAATGTACCGCGCAAGAACCTGGCTCAGAGAATCAAAAAAGAAAAATCAGGTGAGATCGCGTAAGTCGGTCTGCCGGTATGAAGGGGCTGTTGCAGAGTAGAACCATCGGCAAAACCGGGTCTGCTCTCTTGCGACAGCCCATTCTGTATATCAAAGAGAAAAGAGAGAAACATAGTAACTAAAGCAATTTCCAATGGATTTTTGCTCGTGACTGTGAAGGTACTGAACAGTTACAAGAAATAGAAAATAACGGAGAAAAAATATGGAAGATACGATAATGACGATGCCGGTGATTGCCCTGCGTGGGCTGACGGTTCTTCCTCATATGACGGTCAGCTTTGACATCAGCCGACCGAAGTCGATCTCTGCCGTGGAAAAGGCGATGGTGGGAGATCAGAAGATCTGTCTGGTAACCCAGAGAGATCCGGAGGATCAGGACCCGACACTCGAACAGCTCTATCACATTGGAACGATCGCCCTGATTAAACAGCTTGTAAAGATGCCGGGAGGAATTGTCCGCGTGATGGTCGATGGTCAGGAGAAAGTCGAGTTGCTTTCCCTCGATCAGACGGAGCCTATGCTTGTCGGCGAGATCATGGAGGTTGAGCCGGAGGAAGAGCCGGAGTATGTGGTGGAGCAGGCGATGCTTCGCGTTCTGAAAGAGAAGACGGAGGCTTACAGCCATCAGCATGCAAAGTTTGCAAAGGAGATCCTGCCGGGTCTTCTCGCAATGAAGGATCTCGAGCCTCTGATGACGCGCCTTGCGAGCGAACTGCCGTGGGAGTATGTTGTTCGTCAGGAATACCTTGAGGCGATGAATGCCGAGGGACGTTACGGTGTTCTCGTGAAGAATCTTGCCAATGAGGTCGAGATCGCTGAGATTCGCAGAGAGTTCCAGCAGAAAGTCAAGGAGAGCATTGACAAGAATCAGAAGGATTACATTCTCAGAGAGCAGATGAAGATCATCCGCGAGGAACTCGGCGAAGACCCGATCTCCGATGCAGATGAGTATGAGAAGCAGATTAAGGCGCTGAAGGCGAGCAAGGAAGTCAAGGAGAAGCTCAAGAAGGAGCTTGACCGCTTCCGCAACATGCCGGGGGGAAGCCAGGAGGCAAATGTCCTTCGTACATATGTCGAGACACTTCTCGAACTCCCGTGGAATAAGATGTCCCGCGACAACAACGACATTCACCATGCTGAGGAGATTTTAAATGCTGACCACTATGGACTTGAGAAAGTCAAGGAGAGAATTCTTGAGTATCTCGCAGTCCGCATGCTGACGAAGAAGGGAAGCAGTCCGATCATCTGTCTTGTCGGCCCGCCAGGAACCGGAAAGACTTCGATTGCCCGCTCTGTTGCGCGTGCGCTGAACAAGAAATATGTGCGCATCAGTCTCGGCGGTGTCCGCGATGAGGCAGAGATCCGTGGTCACAGAAAGACCTATGTCGGAGCAATGCCGGGTCGTCTTGTCGACGGTCTGCGTCAGGCAGGAGTCTCCAACCCGCTGATGCTCCTCGATGAGATCGATAAGGTCAGCAGTGATTACAAGGGAGATACATCCTCCGCACTTCTCGAGGTTCTCGACGGAGAGCAGAATGTGAAGTTCCGCGACCACTATGTTGAAGTTCCGATTGACCTGTCAAATGTGCTCTTCATCGCGACAGCAAATACGACCCAGACAATTCCGGGTCCTCTGCTTGACCGTATGGAAGTCATTGAGGTCAACAGCTACACCGAGAATGAGAAATTCCACATCGCAAAGGATTATCTGGTCGGCAAACAGCTTGAGAAGAATGGACTGACTGAGAAGGAGCTGATGATCAGCGATGACGCTCTCAGAAAGATCATTCACAACTACACGAGAGAGGCGGGAGTCCGCAACCTTGAGCGCCGGATCGGAGACATCTGCCGCAAGTCCGCGCGCGAGTTCCTCGACAACCGTGATCAGGTGATTTCTGTGACGGAGAACGATCTTGAGCGTTATCTCGGAAAAGAAAAGATCACCTATGAGGCTGCGAATGAGACCGATGAGGTCGGAATCGTGCGCGGTCTTGCGTGGACGAGTGTCGGAGGTGATACGCTTCAGATCGAGGTCAATGTGATGCCGGGCAAGGGAGAACTCAAACTTACCGGACAGCTCGGAGATGTGATGAAGGAGTCCGCACAGACGGCGTTGACGTTTGTACGCTCAATCTGCCCGAAATATGGAGTTGCAGACGATTACTTTGCAAAGCATGACATGCACATCCACATCCCGGAGGGCGCTGTGCCGAAGGATGGTCCGTCTGCGGGCATCACGATGGCAACCGCAATGCTCTCCGCTGTGACGGACCGCAAGGTCAAGGCAAGTGTCGCAATGACCGGAGAGATTACCCTGCGCGGACGCGTTCTGCCGATTGGCGGTCTCAAGGAGAAGATCCTTGCAGCAAAGATGGCACATATGAAAACCGTGCTTGTGCCGGATAAGAACCGTCCGGATATTGCAGAGCTTTCCGAAGAGATCATCGACGGATTGAAGATTGTGTTTGTGAAGACGATGGAAGATGTCGTGAAAGAGGCGTTTGCAGAACCGCAGGAGGAAAAAGCAGAATGATTATCAAAAAAGCAGAACTTGAGACCGTTTGCGGAATCACAAGCAAACTTCCGGAGAATGAGAACCCGGAGTTCGCGTTTGCCGGAAAGTCAAACGTCGGAAAGTCATCCCTGATCAATGCGCTGATGAATCGAAAGTCTCTTGCGAGAACGTCGTCCCAGCCGGGAAAGACGCAGACGATCAACTTTTATAACATCAATGACGCCCTCTACTATGTCGATCTTCCGGGATATGGATACGCAAAGGTATCTGTGGAAGTCAAGGCAAAGTGGGGAAAGATGATTGAGCGTTACCTTCAGAAATCCCCGATGCTTCGTTGCGTCTTCCTTCTGATTGATATTCGCCACGAGCCGTCCGAGAACGATAAGCTGATGTATGACTGGGTGGTCTCCAATGGCTACCATCCGGTCATCATCGCGACGAAGCTCGATAAGCTCAAGCGCAGTCAGATCCAGAAGCATGTGAAGATGGTCAGAGAGGGACTTGGAATTCCGAAAGAGGGAATCGTGATTCCATTCTCCGCTGAGACAAAGCAGGGCAGAGATGAGATCTGGGCTTTGATTGAGTCGATGATGAATCCGCAGGTGGAATCCGAAGCCACGGAGAATATTGAGAGTGCTGATGCCGAAGGAAAGACTGAGGGCGAAAGCAAAGCCGAGTAAACATCGTTACTGCTGAGCTATATTTTCAAAAATGTTCACAAAACTTTACCGGAATTTCACTTGTTCCCCCTTCTCTCCTGTGCTATGCTGAGAGCGGGCAGAGATTTTTCCTGTAAAGGTGAGAGATCGTTTGACTTCTGCGAGAATTGAGTCACTTGAGTGAAATGAAACTGGCAGGAAAAGAATAGTTGCTCAAAATGAGTTAGTTCGTTGCGTCTGGAAATTCTTAGAGAGACAGGAGAGAAAAAGAATGGCAGAAACGTATGTTACTTTTAAGATTGGCAAAAAGAAGAACATTGCTCTGATTGCTCACGACAATGAGAAATCGAAGCTGATTGACTGGTGCCGGGAGCATCAGGATGTGCTTGCGAAGCATAACCTGTGTGGAACCGGAACGACAGCGCGGATGATCACGGAGCATACCGGGCTTACGGTAAAGGGATATAACAGTGGTCCTCTCGGTGGAGACCAGCAGATTGGTGCGAAGATTGTGGAAGGACGAATTGATTTTGTAGTCTTCTTTTCTGACCCTCTGACGGCTCAGCCACACGATCCGGATGTGAAGGCACTGATGCGAATTGCACAGGTGTACGACATTCCGATGGCGATCAATAAGGCGACCGCAGATTTTCTGATCACCTCTTCCTTTATGGACAGCGAGTACAAGCATGAGGTTATCAACTTCAAGCGCCAGATCATTGAGCGCGCGGAGAGTCTGTAACTCAGAATGGTTGTTCCCATCTGAGCGATATGCTCCGCAAGCGTCGACTTAAAAAACTAAATCAAAATTTTATTATCGAAGTATCAAAATAATAGAGACAAAAATAGAGACAAAATACGAAAGAAGAGAAGCATTCTGTGAAATCAAATCATTTACGATGATTTTACAGGATGCTTCTTTTTGATTTTACAAAGTCTCCCTAAAATAATATTGTATACAAAATGAAAGAAAAAAATGGAAGAACGAAATAAAGGAGACGAAAAAATCAAATGGCAAATGTATCGTTGGTGAATGTGGAAAAGACGTATTCCAACGGATTTCGGGCGGTGAAGAGGTTCAACCTGGAGATCCGGGATGGGGAGTTTATCATTTTTGTCGGACCTTCCGGATGCGGAAAATCCACAACCATGCGTATGATTGCAGGGCTTGAGGAGATTAGTTCCGGGGAGCTCTGGATCGATGGACAGCTTGCAAACTTTTTGGAGCCGGGACAGCGTCAGCTCTCAATGGTTTTTCAAAATTATGCACTTTATCCTTATATGAGTGTTTACGAAAATATGGCATTTGGACTTCGGGTTCACAAGGTGGATCGATCGGAGATTGACCGAAAAGTCAGAGAGACTGCGAGACTGCTTCAGATCGATCATCTGCTTGACCGCAGACCGTCCGCACTCTCCGGAGGACAGAAGCAGAGAGTCGCAATCGGAAGTGTGCTCGTGCGGGAACCGAAACTTCTTCTGATGGATGAGCCTCTCTCAAACCTCGACGCAAAACTCAGAAGCCAGATGAGAGTGGAGCTTGCAAAAATTCATGAGAGATTTTTTTCCACGATCGTCTATGTCACGCATGATCAGGTGGAGGCAATGACACTCGCAGACCGAATTGTTGTGATGAGAGAGGGAGAAATTCAGCAGATTGCATCCCCGAATGAGATTTATAACAATCCGATCAACCAGTTTGTCGCAGGATTTATTGGTTCTCCATCGATGAATTTTCTTCCGGTTCGTTCTGGTGTGGAGAATGGAAATTACTTTTTGCAGGCAGGTAAAAGCCGTCTTTTGATCTCGGACTTACTAGCAAAGCGGATCAAAGACCAGAGCGGTCTTGGAAAAGAATTGGTTCTCGGAATTCGACCGGAGGATCTGCATCTCCAAAAGGAGGAGAAAACGAGTGCGGATCGGATAGAAAAAGAGAAGCTCGGCAGAGGTCAAAACAGAGGAACGCTTCAGATGAAGGTCATGGTCAGAGAAGGACTTGGGGCGGAGGTTCTGCTTCACGGCGAGATTGAGGGCGAAAATGCCTGTGTCAAGTTGGATCCATCGTGTGAGACGAGACCGGGCGAAATGATTTCTCTCTATCCGGATATGACAAAAATCAAACTCTTTGACGCACAGACGGGAGATAACCTTCTGTATATGAATTTGAAGAATGAAAAGCGCTAGAAGAACCGGAAAAACTGAAAATGCCAGAAGCGTTTAGAAAAATCAGAAATGTTAGAAAATCTTAAAAGAGCTTAGAAGAGCTAGAAACTGGCAACGAAAGCCGGATGCAAATTAAATAGAGATTTGATGGGAAGGAAGAAAAAAGAAAAAAATGAGTACGAAGAAAGAAAAGAGGAATCTCGGGGCATACGGGTACCTGATTCCGTCTCTGCTGATTTTTGGAGTATTTCTGTTTTATCCGTTTTTTAAAACGATTTATTTAAGTATGTATAAGACAAATAAGATGGGAGAGGCAAAGATCTTTGTCGGAGCGGGAAACTATGTAGATCTTCTGACCTCACCATCCTTTTACAATAGCCTGATGGTGACAGCGATTTTCGTATTGATTGTTGTGATTGGGGGAATGGCACTCGGACTTCTCGGTGCGGTTCTCTGCAATCAGGCATTTCCGGGAATCCGGATCTTCAGCACAGCCTATGCACTTCCGATGGCGATCGCATCGAGCTCGGCAGCAATGATTTTTAAGATTATGCTTCACCCCTCAATCGGAATTGTAAATAAAATTTTGGGACTCAATATCAACTGGATCAATGACCAGAGATATGCGCTGGTGTGCGTGGCAGTTTTGACGGCATGGCTCAACAGCGGAATCAATTTCCTGTATTTTTCCGCGGGACTCAGCAACATCGATGAGAGTATTTACGAGAGAGCTTCTGTGGATGGGGCAAATGCAGTGCAGAAATTTTTCCGTCTGACACTTCCGGGACTCAGCCCAATCATGTTCTACACACTCGTGGTCAATATCATTCAGGCATTTCAGTCCTTTGGTCAGGTAAAAGTGCTGACTCAGGGAGGTCCGGGAGAGTCGACAAATCTGATTGTATACTCGATTTACCGGGATGCATTTTTTAACTATCGCTTCGGAAGCGCAGCGGCGCAGTCGGTGATTCTGTTTCTGATTATTATGGTACTGACGCTGTTGATGTTCCGGGCAGAGAAGAAAGGAGTTTCATACTGATGAGCAGACAGGAAGTAGCTGTTATGAGAGACGCGCTGGACGCCGGACAAATCCGAGCGCTTCAGATGGAGGCAAATAGGCGTGCTCTGGCAAAGAAAAATCTGAGAAAAGGAATTTTGATTGGACTTAACACAATCGTTGCATTTGTGATTCTGCTTCCTCTGCTATATGCATTCAGCGTTGCATTTATGCCGTCGAGTGAGCTTTTCACGACGGAGATGAATCTGATTCCGAAACAGCCGACACTCGAAAACTTTCGTCAGGCACTGGTGAAAGTTCCGCTGGTTCGCTTTGTGATCAACTCGTTTGTCGTGGCAGGATGCATTACGATCGGACAGATCATTTCCTGTTCCTTATCCGCATTCTCGTTCTCCTTCCTGAAGTTTAAGGGAAAACAGGTGCTGTTCATGATTGTGATGGCGACGATGATGATCCCGGGAGAGGCGACGATCATTTCCAATTATCTGACGGTCAGCAAACTCGGATGGCTCGATTCCTATCCAGTGCTGATTGTGCCGTATTTGACTTCGGCGATGGGAATCTTTCTGTTCCGTCAGTTTTATATGAGTTTCCCAATCTCCCTCTATGAATCGGCGAAAATGGATGGTTGCTCAAATCTGAGATTTATTTTTCAGATTTTGATTCCACTTACGAAGTCCGCGATCGGGGCAATGGCAGTTTATACCTTTATCAATGCATGGAACATGTATATGTGGCCACTTCTCGTGACGGGTTCCTCGACTTACCGCACGGTGCAGATCGGAATCGGTATGCTTGATAGTGTGGATTCCCAGTCGATCACGTTGATGATTGCGGGAGTGGTGATGATTATTGTCCCGTCGATCTCGATTTTCATCATCGGTCAGAAACAGTTGATTCGCGGAATGTTCTCCGGCGCAGTCAAGGGCTAAGAGAAGTTCAGGCTTTTGTGGGGGAAAGCCTGTTGAAAATAGAAGATAGAAAAAACAGAAGCGAAGAAGAAAGAAGCACAAGAAAAAAGCAGAAGAAAGAAATGGAAGATGAAAATCCCGTGAACCGATAAATGCGTTCAGGGAGAGCATGGAGGAAAAAATGAAGTTAAAGAAGACAAAGAGAGCGATGAGTATGGCGATGGCAGTGATGGTGGCAGTCAGTGCAGCTGCATGTGGAAAGAGTGAGACTTCCTCAAATTCAGCAGATTCGGCATCTTCAAGTGCACAGACCGAGAGCAAAGACAACTCTTCAAGTGCAGAGACACAGGCAAAGACAGATCCAAGTGGGGCTTCTGGAGAGGGTCAGACGATCACATTCTGGCATTCGATGGGCGGTGTCAACGGAGAGGCGATTGACTATCTCGTCAAGAAATTTAATGAGGAAAATACGAAGAATATCAAGGTGGATGCTCAGTATCAGGGAAGCTATGACGACGCGATCAATAAGCTCAAGAGTGCGCAGATCGGAAATATGGGAGCCGATCTCGTGCAGATCTATGACATCGGTACCCGTTTCATGATTGATTCCGGTTGGGTCATCCCGATGCAGGATCTGATTGATGCAGATGGATGGGATGATTCTCAGATTGAGCCGAATATTGCGGCATATTATACGGTAGATAACAAGCTGTATTCGATGCCGTTTAACTCCTCAACTCCGATTTTGTATTACAACAAGGACATGTTTGAGAAGGCCGGGATCACGGAGGTTCCGGACAGTCTGCCGGGAATTGAGGCAGTCAGTGAGGATCTGATCACAAAGGGTGGTGCCGGAGAAGCGATTTCTCTTGGAATTTATGGCTGGTTCTTTGAACAGTTCACGGCAAAACAGGGCAAAAGCTATGTGGACAACGGAAATGGGCGTGAGGGTGTCGCAACGGCAGTGGAGTTTGATTCAAACGGTGCAGGTCTCAACACACTGACGGCATGGAAGTCTCTCGCAGACAAGGGGTATGCGCCGAATGTCGGTCGCGGAGGTGATGCTGGTCTTGCTGATTTCAGTTCTGGAAAGTCTGCAATGACGCTTGGCTCTACGGCATCCTTAAAACAGGTGCTTAACGATGTCAATGGAAAATTCGAGGTCGGAACGGCATATTTCCCGAAGGTATCTGATGACGATCAGGGCGGTGTATCGATCGGAGGAGCTTCGCTGTGGGCACTGAACAATGAGGATGAGGCAAAGCAGATGGCAGTCTGGGAGTTTGTAAAGTTCCTCGTATCCCCGGAGAGTCAGGCATACTGGAATGCTCAGACCGGATACTTCCCGGTAACCGTGACTGCACATGATGAGCCGGTATTTAAGGAGAATCTGGAGAAATATCCGCAGTTTGAGACCGCAATTGATCAGCTTCATGATTCGACTCCGGAGTCCGCAGGTGCTCTTCTCAGTGTATTCCCGGAGGCGCGCACGATCGTGGAGACTGAGATCGAAAATATGATCAATAAGAACGAAAAACCAGAGGATGCCTTAAAGACGATTGCCGATCAGATCAATAAGTCAATTGAGGATTACAATCTTTTGAATGAATAAATTTCCATAAGGTTAAGGTAATGACAGAGAAGCATTCTGTGAAATCAAAGCATTTACGATGATTTTACAGGATGCTTCTTTTTGATTTTACAAAGAATTTGTAGAATAAAAGAGAACAAAGAACAAAGAAATGTTGAAAACAAGAGGAGGAATGATAAATGATTCGACTGGTAGCATCAGATATGGATGGAACTTTATTGGGGCAAGATGGAAGAATCTCAGATCGGACGGCGCAGACGATCCGCCAGATGAGAGCTTCCGGCTGTGAGTTTGTTGTCTGCACCGGGCGCGGCTATGAGGATGCCAGGAGACCACTTGAAGAACAGGCGATTGACTGCGATGTGATCTGTATGAATGGGGCAAAGGTCTGCGACCGGACGGGAAATGCGATTTTCAAACAGGAACTTTCCTATGAGCAGGTCAGAGCGGTTCTCGCATGCAGAGAGCCGGGAATGTTGTTTGATTTCATGACGAATGAGGGTAGTGTGACGATCAGCACGAGAGAAGAATTTCGCAGGGGATTTGAAAATGGAATCCTTCTTCCGATGGCGGGGGGAATCTCGTTTGAGATCATTGAGAGCAAGTTTCGGTTTATCTCGGAGAGCGAACTGTTTGCAGGCGATCTCGAGATTTTCAAGATGTCTGTGATGAGCCGGGAGGAAGATGCGCTGATGCGCGTGAGAGAGAAGCTGTTAAAAGATCCCTCGTTTGCAGTTGTCTCCTCGGATGAGACGAATTTGGAGATCACAAACTCGTCAGCCCAGAAGGGAATTGCACTCTTGAAATATGCCCAGAGTCACGGAATTCAGCTGAGAGAGATTCTTGCGGTCGGGGACAGTGAGAATGACAGATCAATGCTGGAACTTCCGCTTGGATACACACTTGCGATGGCAAATGGAATGGAGCTTGCAAAAAAGACTGCGCGCTGTCAGACCCGATCGAATGCAGAGGACGGAGTTGCATATGCGATTGAGACGCTTGTTCTGCCATCGTGATCCATTCTATTTAATTGTAAATTGTCTTATAAGTTCTTTTTAATTTTATTCCATTCTTATTCTCTTATTCCACCAGAAAGTTTAAATAAATTGATTGTCAACCAGATGAAGATAATTGGTTGACAATATAAAAATTCTATGATATGCTCCTACAAGTCCATCCTTGTAATACCACCCGGGATCTGGGACAGCGAGTGCTGTTTTAGAAGGTAGGAAAAGGACGGAAGAATATGCGCATGTACAGGAAAAGAAAAGGGGGAGGTTTCGGATTTTGGGAACGCCCCGGAAATTTTAGGAGGAAAAAATTTTGAAACGTATGAAAACAAAAGATCTTGTGCTTTGCGCAATGTTTGTTGCGTTGATCGCAGTGGGAGCATTTATCAAGGTTCCGGTTCCGGTAGTTCCGTTTACCCTTCAGTTTCTGTTTACGATGCTGGCGGGACTGCTTCTTGGCCCTGTAAATGGGGCGCTGGCAGTCGTCGTTTATATTGTGTTGGGGCTGGCGGGACTTCCGATCTTCACACAGGGTGGTGGACCGGGTTATATTTTTCAGCCGAGTTTTGGCTACATCATCGGATTTGCAGTGGCGACTTATGTGACTGGACGAATTGCAAATGAGAAGAGCCGTCCGGATTACAGATGTCTTCTGGTGGCAAATTTCATCGGACTCTTTATTGTGTACGCATTTGGCATGGTCTACTATTATGTGATCAGTAATTTCGTTTTAAATACACCAATTGGACTCTGGCCACTGTTTTTATACTGCTTTTTACTGGCAGTACCGGGAGACATTGTGCTGTGTATTCTGGCAGCAACACTCGGAAAAAGAATGATCCCGATGATCAGGGAAGGGAGACTTGGATAGAAAATGAGCAGAAATATTTTTGTTACAGGTACAGGAACGGATGTTGGAAAGACGTATGTGACGGGACTGATCGTAAAAAAACTGAGGAAAAGCGGTGTAGATGCAGGCTACTATAAATCTGCTATGAGCGGGAATGAAAGACGGCCGGACGGCAGTCTGATCCCTGGGGATGCGTTGCAGGTAAAAAAGATGTCCGGAATCCGCCAGCCATTGGAAGAAATGTGTCCGTATGTCTATGAGACAGCGGTCTCACCGCACTTGGCATCCCGGCTGGAGGGAAATCCGGTGCAGATGGAAGCTGTGCTGAAGGGATTTTATAAAGTTTGTGAGGAGTACGAGTATGTGACGATGGAGGGGAGTGGAGGAATTCTCTGTCCGCTTTGCTTCGATGAGGCAGATCTTCGCCTGCCGGAGGTGGTCAAAGCCTGCGGGCTTGGCTGTCTTATGATTGCGGATGCCGGACTTGGAATGATCAACGATGTGGCACTGACTGCGTATTACCTCAAAGCGCAGGGGATCCCGTTAAAAGGGATTATTTTAAACCATTACAGACAGGGCGATATGCTCCATGAAGATAACCGGAAAATGTGCGAATATTATACAGGAGTTCCGGTCGTTGCATGTGTGGCGGACGATGACACGGAGCTTTCGATAAATATAGAAGATTTGAAGGCCTTATATGAATAATAACTAATAGGCAATAGGCGGAAAAATAATGGCGAAGATACGGAACTTTTACAGCAAAGGAGAAGAAAACGATGATCTGGTATCCATATCAACAATTAAAAACGATGAAAGCACCATATGAGATCGTGGATGCAAACGGGGTATATCTCTATACGAAAGACCAGAAGATGATTGATTCCGTCTCATCCTGGTGGAGTGTGATCCACGGGTATAAGCACCCGGTTATCAATCAGGCGATTATCTCGCAGGTGGAAAAGTTTTCCCATGTCATGTTAGGTGGGCTGACACATGAACCGGCAAGGAAGCTGTCGGAAAAGCTCTCATCCTGGCTGCCGGGGGATCTGGATTATTGCTTCTTTTCAGATTCTGGCAGTGTGGCGGTTGAGGTGGCTTTAAAAATGGCGTTGCAGTATTACATGAACCGGGGAGACGAAAAGCGGACAATGATCCTGGCCTTAGAACATGCTTATCATGGTGACACATTTAAGACGATGGAAGCGGGAGATGATGAAGATTATCATTTTGTGCTAAAGGCTTATGGGGCAAGTCCGTATGTGGTTCATATTCCAACGGAGATCGCAGCTCTTGAAGAAGCCTTTGAAAAATATCATGACAGGCTGAACTGTGTGCTCGTGGAACCGCTTCTTCAGGGTGCCGGCGGTATGCGGATGTATGATGTTTCGTTCTTAAAGAAGGCGAGAGAGCTCTGCGACAAGTATGGTGTCCTTCTGATCTTTGATGAGGTGGCGACGGGATTTGGTCGGACAGGCAACCGTTTTGTGGCGGACTTGGTTCTTCCGGATATTTTGGTTCTTGGCAAAGCGCTGACAGGTGGATACATCGGTCATGCGGTTACCGTAGCAAACCGAAAAGTATTTGAAGGCTTTTATGATGATGTCCCGGAACATGCTCTGATGCATGGTCCGACATTTATGGGAAATGCGCTTGCATGCAGTGCGGCACTTGCATCGATTGAATTGTTTGAAACGCAGAATTATATGGAAAAGATCCGAAAGATTGAGCTGGTCACCCGTCGCGAGATCGAAGGCTTCACAGACCCGAGAATCCGTGAAGTCCGGATCATGGGAGGTTGCGTCTGCATCGAGGTCTATGATCCGGAGGTGCTGAAAGGGTATCAGGAATATGCCTATAAGAGAGGCGTATTCAGCCGTCCGTTTTTGAATTATCTTTATGCGATGGTGCCGTATGTGATCAGGGAGGAGGAACTGGTGCAGGTACTTCAGTGCATGAAGGACTGGTTTGCAAAATAAAAATAGAAAAAGATAGCGCATCTGATTGATCGTAATGGATCAGTCAGGTGCGTTTTTCATTGCCAAATCCCTTAAAGAAACAAAGAGAAAAATTTTTAAAAGAAAAATTTAAAGTCGGGGTAGTTCACGAGAAAAAACTCTCAATTCTGACACATTCTAAACACAAAATGAACACAAACATCATTTATGATTACTTTAATATCAGAGAGGAGTTTGAAAAGCATTATGAGAAAAAGGGGAAAGATCGCGGTAGCGATGGCGATTGTGACAGCGACATCGAGCGTTTTGCCGATGGTTGCTCAGGCAGCAGACAATAACATGGACTACCGCAGAAAGGTAGTCGGCATTGCAGGAATTATGAGTGTGAGCAGTGATCTCACCACATCGGTGACGAGAGGAGAATTTGCTCAGATGCTTGTGAAGGCATCGACGTATCGGGATTATCTGACGTCCACGAGCAATGTTTCCGTGTATTCCGATGTGCCTGCGACCCATACCTATGCCTCGAGCATTCGGATGGCAGCAGAAAAACAGTGGATGGTCGGCTATCTTGGCGGACAGTTTAAGCCGGATCAGGCGATTACCCTTCAGGAAGCGGTCAGAGGACTTTTAGCGCTTCTCGGATATACGAATGAGGATTTTGCGACGAACACCGTCGGAGCGCGGATGGCGATGTATTACAGTCTGGAACTCAACGATGAGGTTGACAGACAGCAGACGGAGATCCTGAATCGTCAGGACTGCATCAATCTGTTTTATAACCTCTTAAAGACCGACAGCAAGACGACCGGAAAGGCGTATGCGACTGTACTTGGCTGTGAGTTGAACTCGGACGGAGAAGTCAACCCGATGGGACTTGCCGACACTGATTTAAAGGGACCGAAGCTGATTCCGAAGGGCAGTGTGCTTGGCAACTACATTCCGTTTAATGTTCAGCAGGCGAGCATTTTCATCGACGGCGAGGCATCGAGCTATGAGATCCTCAAACAGCACATTTCCAACGACTATGTGGTCGTCTACTACAACACGACAGCGAAGACGATCTGGGCGTATGTTGCAGACTCTGTGGATGAGATTCAGAGTGGACGCTGTGCAATCCGCGGTACCGTAGAAAATATCTATTACAGTTCGAGCGATGTGATGACGCCGACGTCGATCACGCTCGACGGGGATGACAATGAGTATAAACTGACGAATTCTCAGATGCAGTTTGCATTTTCGATCTATGGGTCGCTGCGTGTGGGCGATACTGTGACGCTGATCTGTGAGAAGACGGTGAACTCAAACGGAGATGCGACGTACACGATTGTTGATTATGTAGAAGACTGACAGGAGAGATAGAGATGTTGAAAAAGCTGACAGACAAACTAAAAAAGAAGAGTCCGGACGCAGAGAAAAAGAGAATTCCAAAGAAATCCGGAAAGAAGAAATGGATTTTCGCAGGAATCATGGTGATCGCTGTCGCAGGTGGAGCGTTCTTTGTACAGAATCAGAAGAAAAATGCGAAGCTGGCAAATGTACAGGCAGGAAAGCAGAACACCGCAGAAGTCACAAAAGGAGATCTGATTTCTTCGCTTTCCTCCTCCGGAACGATCTCCGCAAAGGATACCTATGAGATCACCTCCCTTGTCGAGGGCGAGGTCGTTGAGGCGAATTTTGAGGAGGGAGATCAGGTGGAGAAGGGACAGGTGCTCTACCGCATCGATTCCTCTTCTGTGAATTCCCAGCTGAATTCTTCTCAGAATTCGCTTGAGCGTGCAAATAAAAAGTATCAGGAGGCACTTGACGATTACAATGAGGCGGTCAGCGATTACAGTGGGGACACCTACAAGTCGACGCGCACCGGATTTATCAAGACTCTGAATATAGAAGCCGGAGACAAGGTCTCAAACAACACGGTTCTTGCGTCGATCTACAACGATCAGACGATGAAGATCAAGGTTCCGTTCCTCTCAACGGAAGCAGTCTCAATCGCGGAGGGTGCTCAGGCGGTTGTGACATTGACGGATACCGGAGAGCAGATCACCGGAACAGTGACCGCGGTCAGCAACATGGATGAGGTGCTTGACGGCGGACGCATGGTGCGCTATGTGACTGTGGAAGTCGCTAATCTGGGTGGACTCAGCTCCCAGTATACGGCGACGGTCTCGGTCGGAGATTTCCTTGGAAGTGGGGAGGCGACATTTACGGCTGCGACCGACACGACGATGTCGGCAAGTTTTTCCGGTGTCAATGGAAGTGTCGAGGTCGAGAGCATGCTCGTCCATGAGGGCGACTATGTGACCGTCGGAACTCCGATTTTCAAGATCAAGAGCAAGGATGTGCAGGACATCCTGCAGAGTTTTGAGGACTCTGTGGACTCCGCAAAAGCTCAGCTCGAGCAGGCACAGTCAAGTCTTGACAGTACACAGGACAACGTCGACAACTACACGATCACAGCGCCGATCTCCGGACAGATCATTACAAAGAGCGTCAAGGTCGGAGATAAGATCAGCCGAAATTCCGGAAGCTCGGATACGACACTTGCGACGATCTACGATATGTCGGAGCTGACATTTGAGATGTCGGTCGATGAGATGGATATCTCGAGTGTCGCCGTTGGTCAGTCGGTTTCGGTAACTGCCGATGCGTACAGCGACCGCACATTCAGCGGAACGGTCACAAATGTCAGCCTCAAGGGAAGCCAGTCAAACGGAGTCACGAACTATCCGGTCACGGTAACACTGGATTCCGATGCAAACGGAGTGCTTCTTCCGGGTATGAATGTCGATGGTGTGATCACGGTCGGAGAGTCGAAGGACACACTGATGGTTCCGTCCGGAGCACTGATGCGTGGAAATCGCGTCTATATTAAGGATGATTCCGCAGACTCATCCGAGGGTCCGCAGATGGGTAACGTGCCTGCCGGATTTAAGGTAGTTAAGGTCGAGATCGGACTCAGCAACGATGATTTTGTTGAGATCAAGAGCGGTATCTCCGAGGGTGATACGGTTTACGTCGAGGAGTCGTCTGGAAAGAGTACCGACATGTTCCAGATGGGCGGTCCTGGAGGCGGAATGGGAGGCCCGGGCGGAACTCCTGGCGGTAATGGCGGTGGCGGAGGTCAGCGCGGTGGCGGTGGAATGCCGTAAGTGAAATGTCAAACATAGATAAAAAAGAGGGAGGAAGGCGAGAACGATGGGAGAGCCACTAATTGAGTTAAAAGACATCTACAAGATCTATCAGATGGGATCCGAGGAGGTGCGGGCAAATGATGGGATCTCCCTGACGATCAACCGGGGCGAGTTTGTCGCGATTGTCGGAAAGTCCGGAAGTGGAAAGTCGACACTGATGAACATCATCGGAGCGCTCGATGTACCGACTTCGGGAAGTTACCGGCTTGGCGGGGAGGATGTCGCACAGATGAGCGATGATCAGCTCGCGGACATCCGAAACCGAATGATCGGATTTATTTTTCAGCAGTACAACCTGCTCCCGAAATCCAATCTTCTCGAAAATGTGGAACTTCCTCTGCTTTACGCGAAGGTGCCGAAGGAGGAGCGAAAGGAGAGGGCGATGCGCCAGCTTGAGCGAGTCGGACTTGCGGAAAAGTGGCGTAACCTTCCCAAACAGCTCTCCGGAGGTCAGCAACAGCGAGTCTCGATTGCGAGAGCGCTTGCGGGCGACCCGTCGCTGATTCTTGCGGATGAGCCGACCGGAGCACTCGACTCGAGAACGAGCCGGGAAGTGCTCAACTTCCTCAAAGAGCTTCACAGTGAGGGCAACACGATTGTAATGATTACCCATGATAATTCCATCGCAGTTGAGGCGAAGCGCGTGGTGCGGATTATGGATGGAAAAATTAATTTTGACGGAGACGTGGAAAACTATGCAGCAATCATTTAAGCTGGCGATTAAGAGTATCTGGGGCAACAAAATGCGTTCGTTTCTGACGATGCTTGGAATCATCATCGGTGTGTCTGCCGTGATCATTCTCGTCAGCGTCGTCAGCGGATATCTCTCTTACATGACGGAGAGCTTTGCAAGCCTCGGTGTCGATCAGATTACGCTCAACATCATCAATCTGCCGTCGCGAAATGTCAGCGTGGATGAGATGTATGAGTTTTATGATGAAAATACAGATTTGTTTGGAAGTATGACGCCGACGATCTCGATTCGCGGTGTCGCAAAGAATGGAAATGATTCGCTTGACTCGACGAGTATCACAGGTGTCAGCGAGGACTATCAGGAGATCAAGGACTGGGAGCTTGAGTATGGACGTGGTCTCCAGTATATTGATATGTCGGCGCGCCATAAGGTCTGTGTGATCGGAATCTATGTGGCAAACGAGCTCTATGGAGGTGCGGAGAAAGCCTGTGGGGAGACGATCAAGATCAACGGAACGGCATTTACGATTGTCGGTGTCATCGAACAGCAGAATAAGGAAGAACTGAGTGAGGGCGGAACGGATGATTTTGTCTGGATTCCGTACACCTGTGCGACGAAGCTGGCGAGAAATGCCTATGTCAACAACTATATCATCACGGTGAATGATCTCGACAAGGTATCTGAGTGCAAGACCGCACTCAAAAATTTCCTCTATGAGAAGATGAAGAATGAGGATCTGTATACAGTCGAGGCGACGAGTGACATGCTCGATGAGATCAACTCGCTTGTGACGACGGCTTCTGTCGGTCTTGGTGGAATTGCAGGAATTTCCCTTCTCGTGGCAGGTGTCGGTGTCATGAACATCATGCTCGTGTCCGTCACTGAGAGAACGCGTGAGATTGGTATCCGAAAGGCGCTTGGTGCGCGAAGAAGCGTGATTTTGCAACAGTTTGTGATTGAGGCAGCGGTGACAAGCTCGATCGGAGGTGTGATCGGAATTGCGATCGGTTGTGGAGTGATCTTCCTGATTAACAGGTTTAACACGACATTCCAGTCGACCCCGACGTTCTCTGCGATTGCGGTATCGTTTGCGGTTTCCGTCGGAATCGGCTTGCTGTTTGGATATATGCCGGCGAGCCGTGCATCAAAGCGCAACCCGATCGATGCACTCCGAAGCGAGTAAGGCTTAGTTCTTCAAATCAAGATTTTCCAAATCGTGAAGCAGGATTGTGACGGCGAGAAGGTCGGCACAGCCCCCGGGACTTAAATGGAGGCGGATGAACTCTTCGTTGAGACGCGTAAGTTCCAAGAGCCCCTGCTTCGTAAAGGCTCCGCCGAGATCAAGGATACGTTTTGCACACTCCTTCTCGTAGACGAGCATTTCGGGGCTTGTTCGGATCAGGACATTCGTGTCGTCGACGCTTGACATCAGCGAGAGGAGGGTGTTCAGGCGGGAGGCATTCCAATGTGTGTTGAAATCTGGGGTTGAGAGAGTGCCGGTCTGACCATTCAGGTAGACTTCCGTAAAGGCTTTTTTTGCCTGCGCTGCAAGCCCTGGATCGGAGAAACGGCGCAGAGATGGGAGAGCGATCTTGCGGATCGCGGGAAAGCCCTCCGCGACCTCCCCGCGGATTCCCTTTATACCGAAACGGACATAGAGAATTTCCCCGTGTGTGCGGGGATTTTTTTTGTCCATTTTTTGAAAATCCGTTTCGATCAGATCGCGACAGAGAAGACCGGAAGTCTCAAGAATTGCTTCAGCGTTAAAGCTGTGCGTCTGCGCAAAGAGAAAGCCGGCGATTGCAGAGACGATTCCCATCGAGAAAATCATGCCCTTGTGTGTGTTGATCCCGTTTGTCGCGTCAAACATCGCCTTCTCTGTCTTTACTCCGAGTGGGCGAATCGCAGAGAAAAGATCTCTACCATCACGATCTTCCTGCCAGAAAAGTCCGATCTCAAACATCTTTGTGATCCACGGGGCAATCGCGTCAGAGCTTGCCGAGAACGTATCAAAATCCATATCGGAGTGTGCTCCGCTGTCGTGGCGGTCGACAAGACCCGGCTTTGGGGTCGCAGAGACCTCCGCCATCAGTGCGCGGTGGCAGAGTTTGGAAAAGGTTTCGACTAATCTCGTCGTGCTGATTTTTGTCTCGGATTCTCTTGGAAAATCTGTTTCCGGGGCTTGAGCTGGTCTGGTTTTCTGGTACATGGACACCTCATTTCTGGCGAAAAACGCCGATGATAATAAATCATACGAAATTTTTTATTTATATACAGATACAGTAACATCAATTATCACAAGCAAGGAGAAAAATCCAAGAATAAAAGGGGACACCAGAGAACAGCGCAGTCTGCATACTGTTTTCTGATGTCCCCGTATTTGCGGTGTGATTTTCTTTTTTTTAACATTTTTGAATGTGATTCTTTTTTATTTGCTTGCATGCTTAACGATTGACTTTTTCTGCGACGAATGGATTAACAGCTCGTAAACGGTTTTAAAATCTCACTGACCCTTGCAGTGAGTTCCTCAACGGTGTGTTTACGGCTGCGGCTGCATGCGTGTGCCGGTTCGTTACAGATCAAACATCTGCGAGCGGGCTGACCGAGTTCCTCGCGGGAGATCTTGGTGCCGTCCACATTTAACACATCAATATCAAAAAGTCGCCCGAGGGCGTCCTGATCTTCCAAAGCAGTCATCAGTTCTTTCACATATTCCGGAGAAGCGTCGACGCTGTAAAATGCTTCATATCCGGTCTTCTCTTTTTCAGTACGGAAATTGCTGATTAGAATAAGATGCTCTTGAAGCATCTCCTCAATTCTTCGACATCCTTCTGAGAAGGCTTCCGGTACACCGGGGAGAAGTTTAACAGGACCGGGAATATTGAGTGTCAGACAGATCAAAGGTTTCCGGTACTGCTGAAGAAGCTGTTTCTGCAAAACGCTACGCATTTCTCTCGCATTGAGCATTTCTAAAAGTGCAACTGAGTTGTCGTTGTTCATCGTGAGAGGTTCCTCCATGATTCGAGAATAATCCGATTGATTTCTGGTTTTGTCATGTTTTATCCATTACAGAAACGGAGGATTCTCGCTTATTGCTCCAAATTCCAATAAAACTCTGCTTACGAATGAAAAAGGTTGATTATCACGATCGGTTGGCAGTAAATCGGATTGGAAAATTCATTCGCCAGGAAAGAGAGTTTTATTGTGAATTTAGAGTACAGGTAAGTGCTTTACGAGTTTAAGTATAGTAGAAAATCACGAAAAATGCAAATACTTAATCTGTTATGAACCCTATAAAGATTTTCCTATTTTCTCATTTTTCACTTTATTGCTTTAAAATCACATAAATTTAAAGTAATAAAATTGACGCTGTGAAAAAAGTGTAGTATGATGAAAAAAGTTCATGAGGGACGAGACGGAACATTAAGACATCCATGAAACTATCTGAGAGAAAAGAGAGGGAGAGAATTATGAAAAAAACAATGAGAATCTTATCTGCGACAATGGCAGGAATCATGGCACTTTCCATGACAGCATGTGGCGGAAGCGGTGCATCTGCAACGACGGCAGAGACGGCAAAAGCGGACAGCAGTGTGGCAGACTCTTCAGCGACCGAGGGAGAGAAGAGTGCGGACGGACAGACGTATCTTGTGGGAATCTGTCAGCTTGTTCAGCACAATGCTCTGGATGCGGCAACTCAGGGATTCAAGGATGCACTGACGGAGGAGCTTGGTGATGCCGTAAAGTTTGATGAGCAGAATGCACAGGGAGACTCTAATACCTGTTCCACGATCATCAACAGTTTCGTCTCCGAGAATGTAGACCTGATTCTTGCGAACGCGACGGCAGCCCTTCAGGCAGCTCAGGCAGGAACGAAGGATATCCCGGTTCTCGGCACTTCTGTGACAGAGTACGGAGTGGCACTCGGAATCGATGATTTCAATGGAACGGTCGGCGGAAATATTTCCGGAACCGCAGACTTGGCACCGCTAAATGAACAGGCAGGAATGATCAAGGAACTCTTCCCGGACAAGAAGACGGTTGGTCTTCTCTACTGTTCCGCAGAGCCGAACTCCCAGTATCAGGTGGATACGGTGAAGGAAGAGCTTGAAAAACTCGGTTACACCTGTGAATACTATGCATTTTCCGATTCCAACGACATTTCCACGATCACGACAAAGGCAGTTTCTGAGAGCGATGTGATTTATGTTCCGACGGATAATACCGCAGCGGCAAATACGGAGATCATCAACAATATCTGTCAGCCGGCAGGCGTTCCGGTTGTCGCAGGCGAGGAAGGCATCTGCAAGGGCTGTGGTGTTGCAACATTGTCGATCAGCTACTATGACCTTGGTGTTGCAACCGGAAAGATGGCAGTAAAAGTTCTGACTGGTGAGTCTGATATCTCCGAGATGCCGATTGAATATGCACCGCAGTTTACGAAGAAGTACAATAAGACGATCTGCGATCAGCTCGGCATCGAAGTTCCGGATGATTATGTTGCAATCGAAGAATAAGATTGAGAAAAGATAGAACAGAGATCTATTCCGGTGACAGAAATGGAACGGAACGAGAAAAAAACAAAATAGCATAAAAAATCTGACAGAAAAGAAATTTATGCAAAAAATGATCGAATTTGTTCTAAAATTTGATTGAAGGTTCTGTGAAAATATTGTAGAATAGAGAAGAGCAGAAAGACTGTCATCGGCAGTCTTTCTGTGTCTGAGCGGTTACGCTGGAGGAAAAATATGATAAGTTTGATTAATGCCCTACCCGGAGCAGTAGCGCAGGGACTTATCTGGGGAGTCATGGCGATCGGTGTATATCTCACGTTTCGGATTCTGGATATTGCGGATCTGACGGTCGATGGTTCTCTGGGAACGGGCGGTGCAGTCTGCATCATGATGATGCTGACGGGACACAATGTCTGGATATCGATGGCATGTGCATTTCTGGCGGGAATGATGGCCGGATTGGTGACAGGAATTTTTAATACATTTATGGGAATCCCGGCGATCCTGGCGGGAATTCTGACACAGCTTGGTCTGTATTCGATTAATTTAAAAGTGATGGGAAAAGCGAACCAGGCGATCAATGTCGACAAGTATCAGCTTCTTGTCTCCCTGCGTTTTATCCGCGGGGTTGCATTTTATCGCAATACGATTCTGATTGTGGCTGTGGCGATTCTTCTTCTTGTTGTGTTGTTGTACTGGTTCTTCGGAACAGAGCTTGGATGCTCTCTGCGTGCGACCGGATGCAATGAAAAGATGGCACGGGCGCAGGGAATCAACACCGACTTTGCGAGAGTCCTCGGTCTGATGCTCTCGAATGGTCTTGTTGCACTTTCTGGAGCTCTGCTCTCTCAGTATCAGGGATTTGCCGATATCAATATGGGACGAGGCGCAATCGTCATCGGTCTTGCAGCTGTCATCATCGGTGAAGCTGTCTTTGGACGGGTATTTCACAATTTTGCATTCCGCCTTGTGGGCGTCGCACTCGGATCGATCATCTATTATCTGGTGCTTCAGCTCGTAATATGGATGGGTATTGACACGGATCTTCTGAAATTGCTCTCTGCGGTAGTTGTTGCCGTATTCCTTGCAATTCCGACATGGAAGAGCCGTTATTTTTCCAATTTTAGCAAAGGGGGAAGATAAGGCATGCTGGAGATCAGAGAGATTTCAAAGACATTTAACCGTGGAACGGTGAATGAGAAAAAGGCACTTCGCGGCTTGAGTCTGACGCTCAAGGACGGGGATTTTGTGACGGTGATCGGAGGAAACGGAGCCGGAAAATCGACGCTCTTGAATGCGATCGCAGGTGTGTGGCCGATCGATTCCGGAAAGATTCTGATTGATGAGAAGGATGTGACAAAACTTCCGGAGTACAAGAGAGCGAAGTTTCTGGGACGCGTGTTTCAGGATCCGATGAATGGAACCGCAGGAACGATGGGAATCGAGGAAAATCTTGCGCTGGCGCTTCGCAGAGGTGGAAGACGGACTCTCAAGCCCGGGATCAAGAACAGCGAGAGAAGGCTTTATCAGGACCTTCTCAAGCGCTTGGGACTCGGACTTGAGGATCGCATGACCTCGAAGGTCGGACTGCTCTCAGGCGGTCAGAGACAGGCATTGACGCTTCTGATGGCGACGCTTCAGCGCCCGAAACTTCTGCTTCTCGATGAACATACCGCAGCGCTCGACCCGAAGACGGCGAAGAAGGTGCTCGATCTGACTGCAGAGATCGTCGCAGAGCAGAATCTCACGACGCTGATGATCACGCACAACATGAGAGATGCGATTCAGCTCGGCAATCGGCTGATCATGATGCATGAGGGAAATGTCATCTATGATGTCGAGGGCGAAGAGAAGAAGAAATTGACTGTCGATGACCTGCTTCACAAGTTTGAGGAGGCGAGTGGAGAGCAGTTTGCGAATGACCGCATGATGCTTGCAAAATAAAAATTAAATTTCCGGAGTGCAGAAATCGGAAAATTAGATTCAAAAACAGATGATTTCGGGTGCTTTGGATTGGAGGAGGCGTTTTTATGGATAAGAACAAACTGGTGATCACAATTGAACGTCAGTACGGAAGTGGAGGTCGCATTGTCGGCAAACGTCTTGCAGAGGAACTTGGGGTTTCCTACTACGACGATGAGATTTTGAGCATGACGGCGGAGAAGAGTGCTGTCGGCGAACAGTATTTCCGTCTGGCAGATGAGAAGGCGGGCAACAATGTGCTCCGCAAGATTGTCGGTGGAATGGGAAGAAAGCTGGCTCTTGGTCATCCGAAGATTGACGGAGATGTGACTTCACCGGAGAACCTTTTCCGATTCCAGTCTGAAGTTATCCGCGAGCTTGCCGATCACGAGTCCTGCGTGATCATTGGACGGTGTGCAGACTATATTCTCGAGAGTGCAGGCAAGGAAGATCTTGTGAAGATCTTTGTGTATGCAGACACGCCGACCTGTGTGCGCCGGACGATGGAGGTTGATGGAATTCTTGACACGAAGGAAGCACTCGATAAGCTGAACCGGATCACGAAACAGCGCCGGGAATATCACCGCTACTTCACCGGAAGAGAGTGGGAAGATATGACAAACTATGATCTGCCGATTAATGCGAGCAAGCTCGAGCTTGACCAGATCGTGGATCTGATTAAGACGTATTTGAGAATGATCGGATATGAGATCTAAGCGGTTTAACAGGTAAAAAAATCCCCCGCCAGTTTGAGCTGGTGGGGGATTTTTTATATAATATCTTATTTCTCAATCTCGAGAGCAGGGATCTCCTTTACTCCGATCGAACCCTGGTAGGTAACCTTTACGGTATCGCCATCCTTGTAATCGTCAAAGCTCAAGCTGTCAGAAACGAAGGTGAAGAAGTCACCGCCATCTGCCTCGAGAACAATGCTCTTTCCATCCTCGCCGATCTGAGCAACTTTTCCGGTGAAGACGTTCAGCTCTGCCTCCGGGGTATCGTAGGAGTCTTCCATGACGATCTTGACTGCCATCGGCTCGTCATCGAGGTCGCCAAGGTAGGTAACCTTTGCATTCTTGTCAACAGTGATGCCGTCCTTTGCAACGACGTAAGCGTTTGCCTTGTTCATGCTGTACTGCTCGCCGTCAACCTCAAGTGTCAGGGTTGCGTTGGCTGCATCAACAACCTTTCCCTCTACGGTCGGATCGGAATCAGTGTTAGCCTCAGTTGCGGACTCGGTAACGGTAACAGCGAGTGCCGGAACTGGATCTTCCTCAGAACCCTCCGGGAAGATAACCTCTACCTGATCGCCAACTGCGAACGGGAAATCTTTGGTGATCTCAGCCTTGGAGGTATCATAATTCTTCTCTGTGTCATCATCAATGTTCTTGACAGTCAGAATGTCGCCATCGATCTTGGTGATCTCACCGTTGATGGAATCCTCATCGATGTCCTCGGTTTCTGCTTCCGTGGTCTCAGCCTCCGTGGTGGTCTCTACGGCAGTTGTCGTCTCCGGTGTATCCTGCTTCTTAGAACATGCGGTCATACCGATCGCCATAACAGCAACAGCTACAAATAATAATTTTTTCTTCATAACAATTCTCCTCTTTTTCAACGTTTTTCAATTTTTGAGTTTCCTAGTTTTTGAAAAGTGTCTTTGAAAAATTTCCTTTCGGATGCTTCTGAGTTTACTACATTGGACGCAAAAATGCTATTGATTTTTTATTAAATTTTATTAGGAAGTATGAAAGTTTTCCTAAATTTTCAGAGAATGCAGGAAAACAAGAGGAGGGACAAACAGGAAAAATAGAGAGTTTATAGAGAGGGAGTTATATCTGACATTGATAAAGGGTATTTGACGGGCAGAAAAAAACATATTATGATAAAAAACAAGTAAATTTTTGTCATTGTCTATGTATCTATGGAAAAGATTGTGACAAAGGACTGAACCGCCGGAGCAGGGAGGATTGGCGGAAACCGCGAAAAAAAGAAAAATGGGAGATCGCGGAAAAAGAGCGTGAAAGAGGAATGTAGAAAGAGAAGGGTAAGAAGAGAACAGTAAAAAGAGAACAGTAAAAAGAAAAAGGTGGAAAGAGGAGGAAAGGGAAACATGGATCTTGATTTTTCGGGACTGTTTGCGATGCAGGGAATGTTATTCCTGATTATGGTTCTCGGTCTGGTCTTAAAGAAGAGAGGGATAATTAAGAAAGGGGGCAAGGAACTTCTGACAGATTTAGTCATCAACGTGACGCTTCCGGCATCGATTCTCAAGTCGTTTCAGATGGAGTTTAACCACCAGATTCTGATCAGCTGTATGGTGATTGCGATCGTGGCGGTTTTGATTCAGGTGGGAAGCTATTTCCTTGGAATGGTGCTATATCCGGGATTTTCGGATGACCGCAGGAAGGTTCTCCAGTATGCGACAATCTGTTCAAATGCGGGAATTCTCGGCAATCCGATTGCAGAGGGAATCTTTGGGGGACTTGGACTCCTGTATGCTTCGATCTATGTGATCCCGCAACGAGTTTTCATGTGGTCGGTCGGCCTGACTTACTTTACGGAGGCACCGGACAAGAAGACTCTCGTGAAGAAAGTGGCGACACACCCGTGTATCGTTACGGTTGTGATCGGCTTTATTATAATGGTTACACAGATCCAGCTTCCGCTGTTTCTGACACAGACGATTAAGAGTGTCGCAGGTGCGAACACGTTTCTTGCAATGATGCTTGTCGGAACGATTCTTGCTGATGTCCCGCTCAAAACTCTTCCGGAGAAGGCTACTTTGTATTACTGTTTTGTGCGCCTGATCTTTATTCCGTTTCTCGTCTTTGCGGGATGCAGACTGGGAGGTGTCGATGCCCTCGTGACCGGAGTTTCGGTGACTTTGTCCGGAATGCCCGCTGCAAGCGTAACCGCGGTTATGGCATCGAAATACGGAAAAGATGAGATCTTTGCGACAAAATGTGTTGTGCTCTCAACGATTCTCTCGATAATTACGGTTCCGATCTGGTGCGTTTTTCTGAACTAATTATCTGCAAGATCTGCAAGAATGGATAAAAGATAACAGAAAGTGAAAGAATTTTGGGACAGGAGATATGGGCTGAATGGAGAAATTAAAGAAGATAGGGATTATTATGATCACGATGTTCAAGATCGGTGCCTTCACATTTGGAGGTGGATGGAGTATCATTGCGCAGATGCAGAATGAGTTCGTGGACCGGAGGGGTTGGATGAGTGAGGAGCAGATCGTCGATTACATGTCACTTGCAAAATCTTTTCCGGGAATCATGATCATCAATATGTCCGTGTTCTGTGGATATGCGATGGCGGGGACACTGGGCGCAATTTCGGCGGCAGCTGCACTCTCGGCTCCGGCACTGATTGCGATTGCCGTCGTGACGTATTTTTATGCGTCTTTGAGGGACAATTATTATGTAGCAAAGATTTTAAATGGAGTTCGCAGTGTGGTAGTACCGATCATCATCAGTGCCTCCCTACGCTTAAAAGATACGGCGATGAAGGGGAAATCGGCGCTTGTGATTCTGCTGCTCTCTTTTTTGATCTGTGTGTTCACGGATTTCAACAAGGCGCTGATCGTCGCAGCTGCTCTGGCAGTTGGACTTTTTATTTGGAGAGGAGAGGTGGATGATGATTTATCTTAGATTGTTTCTCTCTTTTATGAAAATTGGATTTTGCAGTTTTGGCGGAATGACGATGATTCCGGTCATCAATGATGAGGTTTTGCGCTATGGCTGGATGACGCCGTCAGAGGTCATGGATATTGTCGCAGTCGCAGAGATGACGCCGGGATCGCTCGGAATCAACTGTGCGACCTTTGTAGGACTGCGAACCGCAGGGCTTCTCGGCTCGATGGTGGCAAGTCTTGGTGTGATGATGCCGTCGCTGACGCTTTCTTTGTTCGCGGCGCAGTTTATTTTCCGATTAAAGGGAAACCCGTGGCTGGAGAGTGCAATGCGGGGCGTTCGTCCGGCGAGTCTTGGGATGCTGGTGGCAGCGGGAGTGACGCTTGCGATCTCGACGTTTTTGCCGGAGACGGGACTTACGGGAAACTTTTCGATCTCCTGGAACCTCGTGTTGATTGCCGTGATCGCGGGATATTTTTTAATGAAACGAAAGTGGTCGATCCCGAAAACGATTCTGCTCTCAGCGATTCTCGGACTTTTGATTGGGTAAATACTTGCCAATAGCTGCCAGAAAACTGGAAACAATGACTGTAACACTGTAATATTCCGTAACAAAAAAATCACATTTTTTTAAAATCTTCACCTCGTAAAGAGAGCAGGATTATGGTATACTAAAAAACGAAATCCATTTGAGGAGAAGAGGAATGTCAGAAGAAAATAACAGGAATTATGAAGATACAGAGATCCGTGATGAGAAACAGGAGCTTGGCGCTCAGGAGAAAATGAGTGTCGATGATAGAGATCAGGACAGTTTCAGAGACCAGAATGAGACAAGTGGCGATCGCGAGGATCAGATGGAAGGCGATAGCCGTCGTGACAGTGACAATGGAAACGAGCGAGAACCAGAGTTTGACATCGTGGAACTGGATGATCTAGATCAACATCGTGGTGAGAATCAGAACGTGGAAAGCGTGGAGGGCGCAGATCAGGCGGATCGTGGCAGACACACCCGGATCTTAGAGCGGGTGCGCGAGGAAAAGCGCAGAAGACAGGAACGGCAGAAATGGAGAAAACTTGCTGTGACCGCAGGCGCAGTGATTCTCCTTGTCGGAGGCGTGGCAACGGCTTCGTATCTGTCCGCAGATAAGACCGAGCAGACTGCTCAGACGGGAAGAATGGCGCAGGCAGATGAGAAGGCGCGTGCCGAGGAGGAATCCCGTAAGGCAGAGGAAGAGGCAAAGGCGAGAGAGGAGGAGCAGAAGGCAAAGCAGGAGGTTGTGGACTCCTACACCAATCTCGGTCTTGTGCAGGTTTCCGGCTACTTGAATGTGCGAAGAAATCCGGGGCAGGATGCGGATATTATCGGAAAACTTCAGGAGAACAGTGCGTGTGAGATCATCGGAACAGAGGGCGAGTGGTATCACATCACATCCGGTGAGGTTGAGGGATATGTGCACAGCCAGTATATTCTGACCGGCGAGGAGGCAAAGCAGAAGGCGGTCGAGTATGTGACAAAGATGGCGATCATCAACACGGAGGAGAACAGCCTGAATATTCGCTCGACTCCGGATTCCTCAAGCTATGAAAATGTGGTCGGGCAGGCACTTAAGGATGAGCGTTATCCGGTGATCGGTGAGACGGACGGCTGGGTGCAGATCAAGGAGGGATATGTCTCCGCCGACTATGTGGTTGTGAAGTATGCACTCAATGAAGCGCGAAAGATGGATATGAGGGAGATGGTGCTCAACCAGTACGACAACATCGTGATCTCGAAGGTAGATAACTACTTAAATATCCGTTCTGAGCCGACGACGGACCCGGGAAATGGAAATGTGATTGGAAAGATGACAAGCCGGGCAGCGGGAGAGATTCTTGAGACACTTGACGGTTGGTACAAGATCAAGTCTGGTCAGATCACCGGATATATCTCAGCTGATCCGCAGTATGTCGCAGTCGGTCAGGAGGCAAAAGACCTTGCGCTTGAGTCGGCATCGCTGATGGCAATCGTCAACACCGATAAGCTCAATGTCCGTTCAGAGCCGTCGACCGATTCCAAGATCTGGACCCAGATCTCAAAGGAGGAGCGATACAACGTTGTCTCCCAGCTTGATGGTTGGGTGCAGATTGAACTTGACGGAGGAGACAGCGAGGAGGGCGGATCGGATGACCGCGCCTATATCTCGACGCGTGACAATAACGTCGATGTGCGCTATGCGCTCTCAGAGGCAATCAAATTCTCTCCGCTTGAGGAAAAGTCGAATGAGCAGGCGTCTCTGCGGACTCAGACGGTCAACTATGCGCTGAAGTTTGTAGGTGGAAGATATGTGTGGGGGGGAACGAACCCGAACACGGGAGCGGACTGCTCCGGATTTGTGCAGTATGTGATGAGAAATGTCGCAGGAGTTAGTCTTCCTCGTACCTCAAGAGAGCAGGCAAATACAGGTACAGCGATCAAGTCGAGCGAGATGAGACCGGGAGATCTGATCTTTTATGCCAATAAGAGCGGAACGGTGAATCATGTCGCCATGTACATCGGAAATGGTCAGATCGTTCATGCTGCAAGCCGCAGAAGTGGAATCAAGATTTCAACATGGAATTACCGGACACCGAAGACGATCCGCCGTGTCCTTCCGTAAAAAGAGTTTCGTGTTGGTTGCGGTAGGTTATGGTCAGGAAGATTAACTGAAGTGACAGATTTACAAATTGACTGTTTGAGTGTTCAACCGGTTACCAGATAAAAACGGAGTCTCCGTCAGGGAAGACTCCGTTTTTTATATTAGAATCAATTTTTCAGTTTTTCAGCAATTTTTCCTGTGATCGGGTAAAAGACTGTTCGATCTCTGTCAGCATCGTGATAAAATCGCGCATGTATTTTGTGAGGTAGCGGTCTTTCCGGTGGCAGATGTAGAAGTTGCGGTTGTTTTCAATTCCCTTGATCGGATAGGTGACGCAGTGTGGCAGAAGTTCCGGAGACATGTCGATGTAGTTCTCCGGGCAGATCATCACGGCGTCACAGGCAATCGCAGTGCGCTTGGCGACTTCGATACTGATCGTCTCAAACAGGATCTTTGGCTGGATGTCCTTCTGGACAAAGAGGCGATCCTGGGTATTGCGGACACTGTGTCCGGTTTTGATATTGATAAAAGTCTCATTCTTTGCTTCTGAGATGTCAATCGGAGTTCCGGTAGGAATTCTCTTTGCAATCGAGGAATTCTTGCTGGTAAGAAGTACCAGTTCTTCGGGCTCTACAAATATATATTCCAGTTCCTCGTGTTTCGGATAGGTATTCAGACAGGCGAGGTCAATGCTTCCCTCAAGGACGAGAGACTCTGTGGTTGCCGATCCGTGTTCCTGAATGTCAAGGTCGACAAATGGATATTTCTGCTTGAATGGCGGAACAATCAGCGGGAGTACCTGCATGGCGCGCTGAACAGGGATGCCGAGGCGGATTGTGCCGTGATCCTCGTGGTTAATCTCATCGATCTCTTTCTGGAGATTGTTGTTGATTGTGAGAATCTGTTTTGCCGCTTCGATGTACTTCTGTCCGGCGTAAGTCAGGGTGATGGGGTCGGTGCTCCGGTTGAAAATCGGAGTTCCGAGATTCGTCTCCACGAGTTTGATCATCTGGCTCAGAGACGGCTGAGAAATATAAAGCTTCTTGGCCGCTGCAGTGATGCTTCCCTCTTGCAGAACGGTCAGCATATAATGTGCATGTTTAATATTCATAAAACCCTCCTGTCTGTTTCTGTGCGATATGCAGTCTGATTTCCAATTTCACTCTCTGTTTTGTTTTTATTTTTCTTTTATGCTTTGAGATTGCAAAAACAAAAATCTCCCTCCCCTAAGATACCACATTGTCAAAAAAAAATCAATCAAAAGCAATAGCTGACTACCTATATACTTTAGAGGGAAATATAGGAAACATCTTATAATTATTATAAGAATATATGTATTTGAACAAATGTATGGGAAGTGATACACTAATTTTAGTGAATTTGACGGAGCGATCGAAAATGAGAATTTGGCGACAAGAACCGAAAAACGAGGCTCACGTCATTTCGTAAGCAATACACCAACACAGCAGTATGAAGGAGGAAAACATGGAAGTTAAGAAAGCAGCAGTAGCTGGTACTCTTGAGTCCAGCGATGCCCAGGTAACCGTAGAGCCGGGCAATGGAAGCATTGAACTTTCCATTGAGAGCAGTGTAATTCACCAGTTTGGCAAGCAGATCCGCAAGACCGTTTTAGAGACCTTAGATCGTTTGGATGTTAAGGATGCAAAGGTAAACGTAGTCGATAAGGGAGCTTTGGACTGCACCTTAAAGGCACGCGTGGAGTGCGCTGTGTATCGTTCCAATGATATTACCGAGAATCTTCCGTGGGGAGGTGTAATCAAATGATTCATCCGAATAAAAAAAGACTGAGACGTTCCATGATGTTCTTAAACTGCCAGAAGCCGGGTCTGATCAAAGATCCTTACATCTATAAGCCGGATTCCATCATGCTGGATCTGGAGGATGCTGTTGCAGAGAACCAGAAAGATGCTGCAAGATACTCCCTGTATCATGCACTTCAGGAGATTGATTATCGCGGAGTAGAGCGTGTTGTTCGTATCAATGGACTGGACACCCCGCACTGGAAAGAAGATATCCGTGTCTGCGTAGCAGGCGGAGCTGATACGATCCGTATCGCAAAGACTGAGACTGCTCAGGATGTACATACCGTTGAGGAGCATGTACTTGCAGCAGAGCGTGAGTTTGGTCGTCCGGAGGGTTCCACTCTGCTGATGGCAGCACTTGAGTCCTGTAAGGGCGTGTTAAATGCCCTTGAGGTATGTAAGTCTTCCGAGCGTCTGATCGGTATCGCACTGTCCGGCGGAGATTACACCAAGGATCTTCAGACTGTAATCACCGGAACCGGTGTAGAGCTTCAGGGTGCAAGACAGCAGATGATCATCGCAGCGCGTGCAGCTGGTGTACAGTGCTGGGATACCGTATTCACAAACCTGGATGCGATGGATGTATTTGAGAAAGAGTGTGAGATGATCAAGATGATGGGCTTTGACGGAAAGTCTCTTGTCAACCCGCGTCAGATCGCAGTAGTACATAAGGTATTTACCCCGACTCAGAAAGAGATCATCTTTGCAGAGAAGGTTGTCAAGGAGATTGATGACAAGAAAGCAAAGGGTATCGGCGTATTTACCGTAGACGGCAAGATGATCGATATCGCCTTCTACGATGGAGCAAAGAGAACAATCGCATTAGCGAAAGCATCAGGCGTATATGAGGGGGATCTGTAAGATGATTAATGCAGTAGGTAGAGAAATCCCGGAAGAGATTCTGAAGAAAACAGGCAAAGAGCCGTTCAAGGGCGCTTATGTATATGATAACTATGAGTACACCAAGGCAGCTCCGAAGGCAAGAACGATGATGGACCCGAAGAGAAGCAAGCTGGTTGAGAACATCCATGACGTTCTTGTAAAGTGCGGAATCAAGGATGGCATGACTATTTCCTTCCACCATCACTTCCGTGAGGGAGATTATGTTGTAAATATGGTAATGGAAGAGATTCACAACATGGGAATCAAGGGCATCACCATCTGCGCAAGCTCTCTTGGTAAGGCAAACGATCCGATCGTTCCGTACATCGAGGATGGCACCATCGTTGGCATCCAGTCTTCCGGTGTTCGTGGTAAGATCGGTGAGGCAATTTCCACTGGTAAGTTACAGGATTTAGCAATCATGCGTTCTCACGGTGGTCGTGTTCGTGCGATCGAATCCGGTGAGGTTCGCATCGACATCGCTTTTATCGGTGCTCCGACCTGTGATGAGTACGGTAACATGCGTGCAAACGGCGGAAAGAGCGACTGTGGCGTTCTGTCCTACGCAATGGTAGACGCACAGTATGCAGACAAGGTTGTCGCAATTACCGACTGCCTCGTTCCGTTCCCGAACATCCCGGCAAGCATCTCCATGATCAACGTCGACTATGTATGTGTAGTAGATGAGATCGGTAACCCGGCAAAGATCGCAACCGGCGCTGCGAAGCCAACCACCGATGTTCGTAAGATCATGATGGCTGATTACTGCACCCAGTTCGTAATCAACACTCCGTACTTCAAGAACGGATTCTCCTATCAGACTGGTGTCGGCGGAGCATCCATCGCATCCACGATCTCTCTTGGAAAGATCATGGAAGAGCGCGGAATCAAGATGGGACTTGGTCTTGGCGGTATCACCACCCCGATGTGTGACCTGCTTGCAAAGGGCCTGATCGACAAGATCGTGGATACTCAGGATTTTGATATGGGCGCAATCGAGTCCATCAAGAGCAACCCGAACCATATCGAGATCTCTGCTTCTGAGTACGCTGATCCGTTCAACAAGGGCGCATATGTAAACAAGCTGGATTTCGTTATCCTGGCTTCCCTTGAGGTCGATGTAAACTTCAACTGTAACGTAGTTGTTGGTTCTGACGGTATGATCACCGGAGCACAGGGCGGACATCCGGATACGGCTGCCGGCGCAAAGTGCACCATTGTAATCGCACCGCTTCTTCAGGGTAGAATCCCGGCAATCTGTACCAACGTTACAACTGTAACCACCCCGGGTGAGACCGTTGACGTTGTTATCACCGATTACGGTATTGCAATCAACCCGAGACGTCAGGATCTGATCGAGTGCATGAAGGGTGTAAACCTTCCGTTCTGCACCATTGAGGAACTGCGTGATAAGGCATATGCAATCGTAGGAGAGCCGGACCCGGTACAGTTTGGCGATCGTGTAGTCGGCATCATTGAGGGTCGTGATGGTACGATCATGGACGTTGTACATGAGATCAAGCAGTATGAGTTCAAAGACTGATAAATAAATGCCAGATATTTATGTTCAAAATTACGAACATAGACAATTTGGAAATCCGGAGACTTTACGGTCTCCGGATTTTTTTTTATAATAGTCAGTAGAAAAAACGTAATTGCATCCATTATAAAATATATGAGATGACAAAAAGGAGGAGAGTGATTCGCATGGGGGAAAAGAAGAGACCGCGACTCGTGACATTTGGAATGCCGTGGTGGCTGGCTGCCGGGCTGGCGCTCGTGGTGATTGTGTCAGCTTGGACGGGAGCATTGACGACGGATATGACGGGGTGTCTGGCGCTGATGCTTGCGATAGGATTTCTTTGTAATGAGGTCGGGGAGAGGATTCCGATCTGGAACAGCTATGTGGGTGGTGGTCTGGTACTTGCATTTCTTGTATCTGCAATTTTATTTACGTACAAGATTATTCCGCAGGAGTATGCAGAGAGCATGCAGTTTCTTGTGCTCGATGTGAATTTTCTGTCATTTTTCATTATTTTTCTGGTGACGGGCTCGATTTTGTCGCTTGATCGGAGATTACTTTTGCGCTCGTTTGCACGGTATCTGCCGACGATTTTTGGGGGAATTGTCGGGGCATCTCTGTTTGGAATTTTCGCGGGAATGCTCTACGGGGTGACACCGATGGATGTGATGGTGCGCTATGTGCTTCCGATTATGGGAGGCGGAAATGGAGCGGGAGCTGTGCCGCTGAGCCAAATTTATAAGAGTGCAACCGGACAGTCTGCATCCGGATATTATTCGTTTGCGCTCACGATCCTGACAATCGCAAATGTTTTTGCAATCTTTATGGGAGCACTTCTGAATCATCTTGGAAAACGTCTTCCGGAGTGGACGGGGGATGGAAAGACGCTTTTGCGAAGTGGAAATGGATATGTAAAGGAGGAAAAGAAGTCTGGTGTGTCAGCGCGAGATCTCGGTGGAGCATTCTTTTTGACACTGGGATTTTGTGCGCTGGGAAGACTTTTTGCCAATGTCATTGTGCCGAAGATTTTTGGAGTGGCGATCCATCCGCTCGCTTATATGGTGGTGTTTGTCGTGCTTGCGGCAGCACTCGGCATTGTGCCGGAGAATATTTGTGTTGCAGTGAAACGTCTCCAGGCATTCTTCGGAGGAAATCTGGTTCTTGTGATTATGGTTGGAATCGGAAGTGATACGAATTTTCTGGAGATGCTGGAGTTTTTGACGGTGAGGAATGTGGTGATTGCGATTGCAATTGTGCTCGGAGCGACAATCGGATCGGCGATTGTAGGGCAGATTGTCGGATTCTTCCCAATCGATGCGGCGATCACGGCAGGACTTTGCATGGCAAACCGTGGTGGAGCCGGTGATTTGGCAGTTCTTGGTGCATCGAAGAGAATGGGATTGATGGCATATGCACAGTTCTCATCGAGGTTTGGAGGCGCGATTGTGTTGATTATTGGAAGTGTGCTGTTTGGAAAGTGGCTGGGATGAGGGGTGAAATGCCCTTTTCAATTTGAAAAATGATAAATAGAAACAATTAGAAGTGTGTTAGTCATTAGCTCACTTAAAAATTAAAAAATGGGAGATTTGGAGCAGAGTTTTGCAATTATATTTATTATTCGTGATTCTTCCGTATTCATTGCTCCTCCGGCGAGTAAAGTCAGGCAAACTTGTTCTCACTCCGGATTCGGTCAGCGGAAGCGTCACTGGCGCTTCCTCGACATGCAGAGCAACGTAGCGGTGCATAAGGCTGTAAAATACACAGCCTAAGCACCGACGTCTCACACGGGTTTGCCTGCACTTTCTCGCACTCTGTGGCTTTAGGCTAACAGGTATTTAAGTCAATGCTTGCAGGAAATTAATACGTGTCTACTGAAATTAATATAACCTATTCGTATCGCATCTGGATCGGTATATTCAGGTGCGATATTTTTTCTCATTTTGTCATTCTACTTCATATTCGACCTGAACATAGGCAGTAATGCTTACTTGACCAGGCATTACACTTAGATCTTCTACGGAAGCGGAAGATTTCATGGAAGAACCGGCAGCTGCGGACTCATAAACCGAATAACGGGTTGACGGATTATAACCATTTTCTTCTGCATGAATGATACCGACAACCGATTTGTCATCAGCTTCAGCGATCGCGTCAGCTTTTGCTCTTGTATTTGCCATTGCACCCTTCAGAGCTTCCTGATAGCTGGCATCGTAATTGCTTGCAGAATAGCTGACGGAATCAATATCATTAATTCCAGCAGAGACGGACTGAGAAATAATTGTACCAGCCTGGTCAATTGGAATATCTGAGACAGTCAATGTGGTTGTCATCTCGTACCCAACGACATCTCCGTTGGAAGACTCCCAGTCACGGATAGGATTCAAACCATAGGCAGAAGTTTGGATGGAATTCTCATTGATGCCAAGTCCTTTTAACACCTCAAGGGTAGAGTTAACATCCGTGGTATTCTTTTGCTGACATTCAGACGGAGTCTCAGCTCTTGTATATACAGAATAACGAATCTCAGCGATATCCGGAGTGACTTTTACTTCCTCCTGACCGGAGACAGAAATACTGTTGCGTTCACTGGCGATATTTTCTACTTTTACTGTGTCTGGAAGTTGTACAGTGGAGCTACAACCACTGAGAATGAGTGTGGATGCCGTTGCTACGGCGATGAGATAATGTTTCATAAAATCCCTCCCTGAAATATAAAATTCGTTAAGATGCGCGAATAAAACATTCAATAAAAACTATTATTGGATAATATACAATTATTTTTCTAAATTTATTATAACAAAGAATCGATTTGAGAGTATTTCTTTTTTCTTACCGGATCGCTACTTTTTTCTTGCATTTTTTGAAAGAAGAAGGTATAGTAAACATATCAGGAAAAGTGATGTTAAGACAACCTTTATAACAATCTATTTTTATTTCTTATAGGCTCTTTTTAATCTGATTAATCAAATGTTTATATTTCATACTACTTATTAATATTCTTATTTGTTTCTTGTTTTTTATATTTTTAAATGGCAATAGTTCTTTATCATCTCATTTGAATTTCAAGGTAACAAATCTGGGAAATCAGTTTGTTTTTCTATAATCGAATCAAATATCAAAATATTAAAACCTCAAAATCTTAAAACGAAAGGAGTCGAATACCTATGTTTAAACGCGCATTCAGTGCAGGTCTACTCGGTGTAAATGGCTGTGTGATTCAGGTGGAAGCAGATGTGAGCGATGGTTTACCCGGATTCCATATGGTAGGATTTCTTGCTTCTGAAGTAAAAGAAGCAGAACAGCGAGTTCGCACTGCAATAAAGAATTCCGGTTTTACACTTCCACCGAAAAAAGTGACGATCAATCTCTCTCCGGCGAATCTACGAAAAGAGGGAACCGGATATGATTTCTCAATAGCGATCGCGGTGCTTTCTGCTCATGGAATTATAAAAAGTGAAATCTTAGAATCATCGGGTTTTCTTGGAGAGCTCGGACTCGATGGTTCCCTCAAACCTGTCCGTGGAGTGCTCTCAATGGTGCTTGCGATGGGAAAGACCGGAATAAGACGCTGTTTTCTGCCAGAAGAGAATGTACAGGAAGGACTTGCCGGTGAGGTGATGGAAATTGTTAAAGTCCAGACACTTGCGGAACTTGTGAGTCTTATCCGTGATCCAGATTCTATTGTGTATGAGAAAGCAGATGAGAATACATCCCAGCCTCCCATTTCCTACTCCGTAGATTTTTCGGAGGTAAATGGACAACTCTTGATGCGACGCGCGACCGAGGTGGCAGTTGCCGGTCGACATAATCTGCTTTATATCGGACCACCAGGAAGTGGAAAGAGCATGATGGCATCGAGAATTCCAACAATCATGCCGAAACTTTCGCGGGAGGAACAGATGGAGATTTCACAGATTTACAGCATATGCGGACTTTTGCCTCCGGGACAGGCACTGATGGGACTTCGCCCGTTTCGCGCCCCGCATCACACGATCACAGCTCAGGCATTGGCAGGAGGTGGAAGTCGTCCAAGACCCGGAGAGATCTCCCTGGCATCCCGTGGAGTGTTATTTCTCGATGAGCTTCCGGAGTTTCAGCGTCAGACGCTTGAAATTCTACGCCAGCCTCTTGAGGAGCATCGGGTAACCGTTGCAAGAATTTCTGGGAGTTTTGAATTCCCGGCACATTTTATGCTTGTTTCAGCGATGAATCCATGTCCATGTGGCTATTATCCTGATCGTAAACGGTGCAGGTGTTCAAAAATGCAGGTCAGACGGTATGCAGACCGAATTTCCAGACCGCTTTTAGACCGAATTGATATCTGCGTTGAGGCTTCTTCCGTCGCTTTCGAGGAAATCCGGACGAAACAGAAAAATGAGTCATCTGAGACAATCCGAAAACGGGTTGAGATGGCACGCAAAATTCAGAGAGCGCGTTTTGCAGACACTGGAATCTATTTTAACAGTGAGATGGGAGGCAGACAGATCGAGAGATTTTGTGAACTTGGAGCGACGGAAGAACAATTTTTGGAAAAGATTTACAAGAGATTGTCTTTAAGTGCGAGAGGCTGTCATAAAATTTTGAAGGTGGCAAGGACAATAGCAGATCTTGAACAGTCAGAGCAAATTTTGCAGAGCCATCTTGCAGAAGCAGTGAGTTACCGGGAAATTGAGGAAATTTACTGGGGAGGGAAATAAGCCATGGGAAAAGAAAAAAACGAGAATCCGGAGAAAGAGCGGGAGGTTCTCTACTGGCTGAGCAAACTGGTGATTTTGGGAGCCGTGTCGATCCGGAAGATTCAGGAACATTTTAGAAGTCTGGGTGCATTTTATGAGATGATGTTTGAGAGTGGTTTTAGCTTTGCGTGCACGAGCAAGGAAGGTGTTAATAATATAGAAGAAAAAAGTACAGTTGAGGCATTTCTGGAAAGAGAATGTCCATTTCTCTCAAAACGCCAGCAGATGGCAATCCTTTCTCACCGCGCAAACTACGAGACCTGCAAAGCGGAATTTGAGGAACTTTCCGAGCGAGGAATGCGCTTTGTGATTTGGTGTGACGAGGAATATCCAGAGAAACTTCGGGAAATCTATGACTATCCGATGGGCTTGTTTGTGAGAGGAAAATTGCCGGACCAGAATCATCCGGTCGTAGCAGTCGTCGGAGCACGAGGGTGTTCCGAATACGGGGAACAGCTTGCTGAGCGTTTTTCGATGACACTTGCCGAGAATGGAGTCCAGATTGTCAGTGGACTCGCCTCCGGAATCGATGGAGCGTCGCACCGGGGAGCTCTCCGGGCGGGAAAGCCGACATTTGGGGTACTTGGATGTGGGGTGAATATCTGCTATCCGTCGGAGAACTTTCGGATCTATGAGGAGATGGGGCGCACAGGTGGGATTCTCTCTGAGTTTGGTCCCGACACTCCGCCGAAAGCGATGAATTTCCCGATGAGAAATCGGATTATCAGTGGGATGGCGGATGCGATTGTCGTTGTGGAGGCGCGTGCAAGGAGCGGATCTCTGATCACAGCAGATCTTGGAATGGAACAGGGAAGGGAGATTTTTGCACTTCCGGGAAGAGTCACCGATCACCTGAGTGAGGGGTGTAACCATCTGATCCAGCAGGGCGCACATTTGGTGACTTCGCCGGAAGATGTGCTGCAATTTCTCGGAGTAAAGTACCAAAAAAAGTTAATAATCCATGAAAAAAATGTAAATGGTCTTGCAAAGAAAGAAAAATTGGTGTATAGTTGCCTAGATTTCAAACCGAAACATCTGGATCAGATTGTGGCACAGACCGGTCTTGGCATCAGCGATTGTATGGGGATTTTGCTGGAACTGGAGCTGGGCGGATATGTGTTTCGATCTGCAAATCATTATTATGGAAAAAAGTCTGATATGTGGGAGAACGGATAGGAACTATGGCAAACAGTTTGGTTATCGTAGAGTCGCCTGCAAAGGTAAAAACAATCAAAAAATTTTTAGGATCAAATTATGTGGTGGATGCTTCAAACGGACATGTGCGGGATCTGCCAAAGAGTACGCTCGGTATTGATGTGGAGCATGACTATGAGCCGAAGTACATCACGATTCGAGGAAAGGGAGATATTCTGGCGAAACTGCGCAAGGAAGTCAAGAAGGCGGATAAGATTTATCTGGCAACCGACCCGGACCGTGAGGGAGAGGCAATCTCCTGGCATTTGACAAAGGCACTCAAGTTGGATGAGGCAAAAGACAAGAAGGTATATCGAATCAGTTTCAATGAGATCACGAAGAATGCAGTCAAGACATCCTTAAAGAATCCGCGTGCGATTGACATGGGACTTGTGGATGCTCAGCAGACGAGAAGAATTCTTGACCGTATGGTTGGATACACGATCAGCCCTCTGCTCTGGGCGAAGGTGAAGCGCGGACTGAGTGCGGGACGCGTGCAGTCTGTTGCACTTCGCATGATCTGTGATCGCGAGGATGAGATCTCGGCATTTATTCCAGAGGAGTACTGGAATCTTGAGGCGAAACTTCAGCAGGGCGGAAGCAAGAAGATCATGACAGCGAAGTTCCACGGAACGAAGCAGGAGAAGCTCGCAATCCATAGCAGAGAAGAGGCAGAGCGAATTGTGGCAGATCTTCAGGGCAAGAGCTTTATTGTGGAGGATATCCGAAAGGGTGAGCGCACAAAGAAACCGCCGATCCCGTTCACAACAAGTACGCTTCAGCAGGAAGCCTCCAAGGTGCTCAACTTCTCCACACAGAAGACGATGCGTTTGGCACAGCAACTTTATGAGGGCGTGGATGTGCAGGGACGCGGAACGATCGGTCTGATCACCTACCTGCGTACCGATTCCACCCGTATTGCGGATGAGGCGGATGCGATGGCGCGCGAGTATATTAACAGCAATTACGGAGAGAAGTATGTGCTCCAGAATGAGCAGGCGCGCAAGTCGAGCGCAAAGATTCAGGACGCACACGAGGCAATTCGTCCGACGGATATTACGCTGACTCCGGCGATGGCAAAGGAATCTCTCTCGAGAGATCAGTTCCGTCTCTATCAGCTGATCTGGAGACGATTTACGGCGAGCCGTATGCAACCGGCGATTTACGAGACGACATCTGTAAAGATCGGAGCAGGGGATTACCTGTTTACGATGTCAGCTTCCCGTCTCTCCTTTGATGGATTTATGACGGTCTATGTGCAGGAGGACGACACGGAGGCATCGAATACGCTGTCAGGAAAGCTCGAGAAGGGCGATGTGCTCACACTCTCTGCGCTTGAGCCGAGTCAGCACTTCACCCAGCCACCGGCACACTACACCGAGGCCTCTCTTGTAAAAGCGATGGAGGAGCAGGGAATCGGTCGTCCGAGCACCTATGCACCGACGATCACGACGATTCTTGCACGCCGTTATGTCACAAAGGAGAACAAGAACCTCTATGTGACCGAGCTTGGTGAGGCAGTAAACGGAATCATGAAGAAGTGTTTCCCAAGTATTGTGGATCTTCAGTTCACGGCAAACATGGAGCTTTTGCTTGATAAGGTTGCAGACAACACTGTAAAGTGGAAGACGATTGTGGAAAACTTCTACCCGGATCTCGATGAGGCAGTCAAGACGGCGGAGAAGACGCTCGAGTCCGTTAAGATTGCGGATGAGGTGACGGATGTGATCTGTGACGTCTGCGGACGCAACATGGTCATCAAGTATGGTCCTCATGGCAAGTTCCTCGCCTGCCCGGGCTTCCCGGATTGCCGGAACACGAAGCCGTATCTTGAGAAGATTGGTGTCAAGTGCCCGAAGTGCGGCGGAGAGGTCGTGGTCAAGAAGACGAAGAAGGGACGTCGCTACTATGGATGCGAGAATAATCCGGAGTGTGATTTCATGTCCTGGCAGAAGCCTTCCGACAAGAAGTGTCCGGAGTGTGGAAGCTACATGGTAGAAAAGGGAAATAACCTTCTTTGCTCGAATGAGCAGTGCGGATATCGCATGACTGTTGAGAAGAAACGTGAAGAAGAGACGCACGAAGAAAAGTAAGTAGTAATGTAGGAAGTCGTGAGTAGTAGCGTGAGTAGTAGATAGTAGGAAGCAATTTTTTGGATATTCAGCCACTCTGCTGAAAAATCGGATTGCAATTTCGCAAAAGGAATCGCAAACATTCGGCGGGGTGGCTGTTTTTGTGCGTTTTTTCAATCTGCACAAAGAACGATTACATTGAACTATTATAAAAAATAAGTAAATTAGAAAAATAATGAAAAAATTTCAAAAAACTCTTGTTATTATTTGTGTATCGTGCTAAGATTTAATCAGCAAATCGGTATCGTGGCAGAAATACAGATAATTGAGGAGGTTTTTTGAAATGAGCGTACAGCTTCTGGATAAAACTAGAAAAATCAACAAGTTATTGCATAATAATAACTCACACAAAGTCGTATTTAACGACATCTGCAAAGTGCTCAGCGAGATTTTGTCATCCAACATTCTGGTCATCAGCCGGAAGGGAAAAGTGCTCGGAGTAGGGCTCTGCCCGGGTGTGGATGAGATTGAGGAGCTGATTGAGGACCAGGTAGGCGGTTTCGTAGATCGCATGCTCAATGAGCGTCTGCTCAGCATTCTGTCCACAAAGGAGAATGTAAACCTTGCAACCCTCGGCTTTGCAGAGGAGAATGTCAAGAAATATCAGGCGATTATCACCCCGATCGATATTGCGGGAGAGCGCCTTGGAACTCTGTTTATCTACAAGTGTGACGAGCAGTATGACATCGATGACATTATTCTGAGCGAGTATGGCACAACCGTAGTTGGTCTGGAGATGATGCGTTCGGTCAACGAGGAGAATGCGGAGGAGACCAGAAAAATTCAGATCGTGAAGTCTGCGATCAGCACGCTGTCGTTCTCGGAGCTTGAGGCAATCACCCACATCTTTGAGGAGCTTGACGGAAATGAGGGTATCCTTGTTGCAAGTAAGATTGCAGACCGTGTCGGCATCACTCGTTCCGTGATTGTCAATGCGCTCCGCAAGTTTGAGAGTGCAGGCGTTATTGAGTCTCGTTCCTCCGGTATGAAGGGAACGTATATCAAAGTTCTGAACGATGTAGTCTTTGATGAGCTTAAGAATATCAAGGTTGCAAAGAATTAAGTAGGGTAAAACGCTAAGAAAATGAAATTATAAAAAAATAAAAAATAAGTACGATATAAGATAAGTAAGATAGGAAAATCCCATCACGGAAAAATTCTGTGGTGGGATTTTTTTGCTTTATATCAAGGCTCTATGTTAATCGTTGGGGTATGGTTCCTTGAAACTTTTCCTAATAATAATTGACTTTAGACTTCATTTTCTTTGGATTCCACATATTCTCGCTTATCCGGGAGATCACCGCGAAGTGCACAGCGCGTCAGGTGTACATTTCGCAGAGGACTTTCCGGGAGACCGGTCAGCTCAATTCCGCGTTTGGCGTGAGCGCAGGTGACGTCGCAAAATGCAATATCTTCAAATACAGGAGCCTTGTCGGAAGCGGGAATGGAGGTGCTTGAGCCGTAATTCATGCTGATCTGAATGGCTTCCTCGTCGATCTGCTTCATGGTGATTCGCTCAAAACGCAGGTTTTTGACATATCCGCCCCGTCCACGCATGGATTTGACACGGATTCCGCGCTCGCTCTGCGTGATCTCGCAGTCGTGCACATGAATATTTTCGATTCCACCGGACATTCCGCTTCCGATCGCAACTGAGGCATGACCGCCGTTGAAATGGCAGTTGCGGATCTCGATGTTTCGGCAGAGGCGATTGACGCGCCAGCCATCCTCATTCAGACCGGAATTGATTGCGATGCAGTCGTCGCCGGTGGAGAAGGTGCAATCCTCGATCAGGACATTTTCGCAGGAATCCGGGTTAAAACCGTCTGTGTTCGGACCCCCCGTCAAAACGGTAAGATTGCGGGCAGTGACATCAGAGCAGTAGACAGGGTGAATCGTCCACTGGGGTCCGTTTGTGATCGTGAAATCGCGCAGGATCAGATTATGACAGTCGATAAACTGCATAAAGGACGGGCGCAGGGCATCCGCTTCGGTCGCAAAGATTCGGTCTTTTGGTGCAATTCCCCGACTTTCCGCCCAGATCAGCCGGTCAGCGGCATTCTGCTGGAGCTTCTTCCAGTGCCACCATGCGCTTCCGTTTCCATCAAGGGTTCCCGGACCGGAGATCGTGATGTGTTCACAGTCCTTTGCGTAGATCAGCGGAGAATAGTTGAAACATTCAACACCCTCCCAGCGGGTAAAGACGACAGGAAGATAGTCTTCGGGGCGGTTGCTGAATAAAATCTTGCTTCCCTCTTCCAAGTAGAGTGTGAGATTGCTTTTTAAATGCAAGGGTCCGCTCAGCCAGGTTCCGGCAGGGATCGAGACGGTTCCCCCATCCGGGCACTGATCGATCCAGCTCTGGATGGTTTTCAAATTTTCCTTATTTATTTTCCTATTTAATTCCATATCCATTCCTCCTAAAAAAATAAACGTTATACCTTATAAAAGAACCGTCAAAACAAAAGCATAGACCGGGAGTGTCAGGATGCTTGCAAGTGTGGAGAAGACGACTGCTCCCGCACCAAGCTCCTCGTCGTGGTGAAACTGAATGGCAAACAGGGTTGTGATCGCCGCGCAGGGGCAGGCTTCCAGGAGAAGAACGATCGTAGGAACCGTCCCGTGCAGTCCGAGCAGAGCAAAGACGGCGAGTGTCACAGCGGGCACGAAGAAGAGGCGCAGGGCGAGGGTGAGAAAGAGACTGCGATTTTTGAGCAGATGTCCGAGATCGCTTGAAGCGATCGTCGCACCGGTGATCAGCATCGAGAGCGGAGTGTTCATATCTCCGATCGTGCCGATTGGACCTGCGAGAAGCTCCGGAACCGGAATCCGCCCGAGATACAGGATGAGTCCGACGATCACGGCAAGGATGCAGGGACAGGTGAAAATGCTGCGAAGTACTTCTTTCATCTGTGTCTTTCCGGACACCATGCCGTAGCCGAGTGTCCACAGCAGGATGTTGAAGACGGTCACAAACGCGCTCGCGTAGAGAAGACCTTCGCTTCCGAACAGCGCGCGGATCAGAGGAAATCCCATGTAGGCGGCATTGGAAAATCCGCAGGCGAAGCGGATGATTGCGCGATCCTCCTTTGCGATTCCTCTCGTTGCGAGAAAAGCGAAGATCAGTCCGATCAGAAGCGCGAGCGTGCTGAGTACAAAAGCGGAGAGAAGGTTGTGAAAGGTCGCAGGGTCAAATTCGACGAGATAGGAGTGAATGACCATTGCCGGGACAACGAGATAGATCAGGATATTTGAGAGCACAGACTTTTCCGCTGGTTTAAAGATGCCGGTCTTACAGCAGAGGACACCTGCTAAAATCATGAGTAGGAGCTGAAACACCTGTTTTGCAGTGATTATTGCCAGAGCCATTTTACTTCTTCCTCCTTTGTGCGAGTTTCAGAGAGCATTCGGCGGTAGCCTTCCTCCGAGTTGTTTAAATGCAGGTTCATTGCCTGACATGCGCCATCAAGATTGTTATCGAGCAGGGCATCTGCGATTGCGATATGTTCTTCACAGGCATGAAGGTAGCGCGATTCATCCCAGATGTTTGAGAGACTGCGGATGCGAAGCGTTTGTTCCATGAGCTGTTTTAAAATTTTCATCGCGTAGGAATTTCTGCAACCGCCGGAGAGAAAAAGATGGAAATCGGCATCGTGGTCGCTCTCGGAGTTTTCGATTCCGGGCGTGGAGGCACAGTGCTGATAATAGTCACGGCTGGCTAAGAGTTCGGTGCGGTTTAAATTCGGAAGGGATAGGATCAAAAGCTGGGGCTCTAAAATCCGGCGAAGTTCATAGAGCTGGCGGATATCCTCGAGAGAGACCGGGGAGACGAGAGTTCCGCGCCGTGGCATGACATTTAGAAGCTTTTCGCGGACGAGTTCCTGAACGGCCTCGTGGACGGGGGTACGGCTGATTTCAAGTTGTTCTGCGAGTGATTTCTCACTGATTAAAGTTCCGGGAAGCAGTTTGCCGGTGAGAATCTGTCTCTTTAGTGTTTCGTAGGCGAGGGTTTTGCGGTCGAAATTAGAAAAATCTGTCATGGCGGTTCAATCTATCCTTTCTGTATGAGTGTGCGTGATGAGTGCACACAGCGTGAAAAACATCTGATATATCAGCAAAAATCTGCTCGAAGTATACGCCGGAAATGCCGTGATGTCAAGAGTTTTCCTTCCGGATTCAATTTTTGAAAAAAATAGAAAAAAACCTCTTGTCAAATAAGAAAGGATATGATAAACTCAAAAAGTTGACAAAAATCACGTCTGCTGATTCTGACGGCGGTGCCCGCCTGGGTTCCGGAGGAAGTGCAAGAGGCAGGCGGAAGAAAAAAACCAAACCAAATGGAGGTAGTAACATGAGCGTTATTTCTATGAAGCAGTTACTGGAAGCTGGTGTTCATTTCGGACATCAGACAAGAAGATGGAACCCGAAAATGGCTCCGTACATCTACACCGAGAGAAATGGTATCTACATCATTGATCTTCAGAAGTCTGTTGGCAAAGTAGACGAGGCTTACAATGCTGTATTTGATATTGCTGCAAACGGTGGCACCATCCTGTTCGTTGGTACCAAGAAGCAGGCTCAGGACGCAATCCGTACCGAGGCTGAGCGTTGCGGTATGTTCTATGTAAATGAGAGATGGCTGGGCGGTATGATGACCAACTTCAAGACCATCCAGAGCCGTATCGCAAGACTGAAAGAGATCGAGACTATGTCTGAGGACGGTACTTTTGAGGTACTGCCGAAGAAGGAAGTTATCGAGCTGAAGAAAGAGTGGGAGAAGCTTGAGAAGAACCTTGGCGGTATCAAGGAGATGAAGCACCTTCCGGATGCAATCTTCATCGTAGATCCGAAGAAGGAGAGAATCTGTGTACAGGAGGCTCATACTCTGGGTATTCCGCTGATCGGTATCGCTGATACCAACTGCGATCCGGAGGAGCTGGATTACGTTATCCCGGGTAACGATGATGCAATCAGAGCTGTTAAGCTGATCGTTTCCAAGATGGCTGACGCTGTAATCGAGGCTAAGCAGGGCGAGGCAGCTGAGGTTGAGTTCGCTGAGGCTGGCGAGGCTGTAGAGGAGAACTAATTCTCTTCACAGACGTGTCTGAATGAGATCTCAGAGCTCCGAGGAGATTTCTGAGATCTTATAAAGAGATTTGGATATACGTTCATTTGTGACGGTTCATGGACTTTTGTTCTGTGGACCGTTACGTCAAATTTAATTCACGGAGGAGATTACAATGGCAGTTACCGCAGGAATGGTAAAAGAGTTAAGAGAGATGACCGGTGCTGGTATGATGGACTGCAAGAAAGCACTTGCAGCTACCGACGGTGATATGGACAAGGCAGTTGAGTTCCTGAGAGAAAAGGGACTGGCTGGTGCAGCTAAGAAGGCTGGCCGTATCGCAGCTGAGGGTATCGTTGTTACCGATCTGACCGCTGACGAGAAGAAGGCAGTTGTTGTTGAGGTTAACGCTGAGACCGACTTCGTTGCTAAGAACGAGAAGTTCCGCACCTTCGCAGCAGATGTTGCAGCACAGGCTCTGAAGACCACCGCTGGTTCTATGGACGACTTCATGGCTGAGAAGTGGGAGAAGGATCCGTCTCTGACCGTTAAGGAAGAGCTGTCCACTCAGATCTCTATCATCGGCGAGAACATGAACATTCGTCGTTTCGAGCAGGTTGAGGAGGAGAACGGTTTCGTTGCTTCCTACATCCATGCTGGCGGAAAGATCGGCGTTCTGGTTGACGTAGAGACCGACGTAGTAAACGATGCAGTTCGTGAGATGGCTAGAAACGTTGCAATGCAGGCAGCAGCTCTGCGTCCGCAGTACACCAGCCGTGACGAGGTTAGCGCTGACTTCATCGAGCATGAGAAGAGCATCCTGATGGCTCAGATCCAGAACGATCCGAAGGAAGCATCTAAGCCGGAGAAGGTTATCCAGGGTATGATCCAGGGTCGTATCAACAAAGAACTCAAAGAGATCTGCCTGCTTGATCAGGTTTACGTAAAGGCAGAGGATGGCAAGCAGTCCGTAGCTCAGTACGTTGCACAGGTTGCAAAAGAGAACGGTGCTAAGATCAGTGTTAAGAAGTTCGTTCGTTTCGAGACCGGTGAGGGTCTTGAGAAGAAGGAAGAGAACTTTGCAGAGGAAGTTGCAAAGCAGATGGGAATGTAATTTAATTCATTCTCCTCAAGCTTATAAATTTGTAGATGAATTTATAAAGATAAAGAGTAAAGAGCGTCGGAATCCATGTGGTTTCGGCGCTTTTTTTTGTATGATAGGAAATTGCGTCCTATCATACAAAAACGCTCCGCGAGGATG